>Ga0326727_10000240_pt1 | contig 233777 bp, 196 predicted proteins | sample MB2enrmetagenome_FD_207643 | JGI IMG/M metagenome (GOLD analysis project Ga0326727, IMG submission 207643) | Lab enriched peat soil microbial communities from McLean, Ithaca, NY, United States - MB29MY | ecosystem: Environmental > Terrestrial > Soil > Wetlands > Peat | place: USA: New York...
GGAGCGCGACGAGCATCGTCGTGCCGGTGCCTACGGGCGCGACAACGGGGAACGTGGTGGTGACGGTGGGTGGCGTAGCCAGCAACGGTGTGAGCTTCACGGTTACGGTTGTGGCGCCAAGCATCACGAGCCTGAGTCCGACTTCAGGGGTCGTGGGGAGTTCGGTGACGATTACGGGGACGAACTTTGGAGCCACGCAAGGGGCGAGCACGGTCAAGTTCAACGGGACGGCAGCAACGCCGACGAGCTGGAGCGCGACGAGCATCGTGGCACCGGTGCCTACGGGCGCGACCACTGGTAATGTCGTGGTGACGGTGGGTGGCGTAGCCAGCAACGGTGTGAGCTTCACGGTTACGGTTACGGCGCCGAGCATCACCAGCTTGAATCCGACTTCGGGAGCGGTAGGGTCGTCGGTGACGATCACAGGCGCGAACTTTGGAGCCACGCAAGGGACGAGCACAGTCAAGTTCAACGGGATCGCCGCGACGCCGACGAGTTGGAGCGCGACGAGCATCGTGGCACCGGTGCCTACTGGCGCGACGACGGGGAACGTGGTGGTGACAGTTGGCGGGGTGGCGAGCAACGGTGTGAGCTTCACGGTAACGGTTACGGCGCCGAGCATCACCAGCTTGAATCCGACTTCGGGAGCGGTAGGGTCGTCGGTGACGATCACAGGCGCGAACTTTGGAGCCACGCAAGGGACGAGCACGGTCAAGTTCAACGGGACGACGGCGACGCCGACGAGTTGGAGCGCGACGAGCATCGTCGTGCCGGTGCCAACGGGAGCGACGACGGGGAATGTCGTGGCAACGGTTGGCGGGGTGGCGAGCAACGGCAGCAGCTTCACGGTTCAAGCCGACACAACTCCCCCGACGGTGCCTACAGGTCTAACGGCTACGGCAGTATCCAGTTCGCAGATCAATCTTTCTTGGACAGCGTCAACAGACAATGTTGGTGTAACGGGCTACGACGTTTATCGGGGCGGCACGCAAGTCGGAACGAGCCCCACGGCGTCCTATTCGGATACTGGACTCGCGGCGTCGACGAGCTACACGTATACCGTTGCCGCCTATGACGCGGCTGGCAATACCTCAGCGCAGTCAACCAGCGCTTCGGCGACGACGCTGAGCGCCAGCGCCTCCTGCGCCTCCGGTCTCCCGTGCGCACTCGGCTGGTACGAAATTCCCGGTACGACTCTCAGTTCTGTAGTGCCTAGCTATTCCGATATTCAAGGAGCGACAGGACCTTCGTCGATTGAAACAGCTTGGAGTAGCGCTCTAGTCGATAACACGCGTAATCGCTTCGTCATTATGGGTGAAGGACATACAGATGGTTTTGGAAATGGAATCGTCGCCATTGATTTCGACGCGAATCCGATTGCCCCAGTCTTAGTCCATGACGCTTCGCACGGTAGCACGTTCGACTCCGAACTGTCGAATGGGTGGAGTCAACCCCAACTCGGTGGAGGAAGTGCAAATAACGTGGGCTGTCCAGAAGCGGTCACGGATGTATCCGGCACTGGAGTAGCGCCGAATGCGCGGCATACCTATAACGGTCTCATCTATTTGCCAAATTCCGACCTGTACTGGTATACGGGCGCAGGTCTTTCGGGCAATGGTGGCACTGGCAACCAGTGCGGGAGCTTTTCAGATGGTTTGTGGGTCTACAGTCCCAGCGCGTCGGCATGGACACAATGGAACCTCACCTCGCCACATCCAGCCACGGCGCTACATGGAGACATAGCGCTTGATGCCTATAATCCAAACGACGGATGCGTGTACTTCTATGCGAACAACACCCCTGGCTGGTGGAAAAACTGCTACGACTCGACAGGAAACAACCAGTGGACGGCGCTTACATTACCATCGAATATCCCAGGCAATGGATTGTGTCCAAGCGACCAGATGACTTCGGCGTTCGATGCCTCGCGTAACCTCTATGTCTGCGTTGGCAGCGGTCACATAAATACGGTCAACGTGACTACGAATACTGCAACGGATGATTCATCCGGATCCGGATGCGCGACAGCGGCGGCGGGCGGGGGCACCGCTCCCGGCGTGGCTTACGACCCATTGCAGCAACTCATCGTAATCTGGGCTGGGGGCAACTCCGTCTACACCTACAACGGTACTACGCACTCTTGCTCTACTGTGACCTACAGTGGAGGGCCGGGGTCAATCGCCACAACGGATGGCGTTTATGGCCGCTTTCAGTATATGCCTGCTCTCGGCGGGTTCGTACTTGCCAACGGGATAAGCAGCGACATCTATTTCCTGCGTCTAACGACCCCCGCAACTGCGGCATTAGCCGACTTCCAGAACCGCTGCGCCACAACGGGCGTGATCGTCTGCGAAGGCTTCGACAGCGCGTCTGAGTTCGTCCCGGCAACCTCTCCTAATAGTGGGCTCTACTCCAATAGCGGGCCGTCAAACATCGAAATCGTGCAAGACACCTCTATCTACGCCTCCGGCGGCGGTTCGCTGAAGTTTCCGATGACCGCAAATGGAGCACCGGTACAAGACAATAACTGGCTGCAAACTTTCTGCTCGGCGCATCCCCCTGGTTCGTGCACGCCGACAGTCTTTCAGCAAAACTCTGACTTTTACATCCAGTTCCGGTATATGGTTGACAGCGGCTACTTGCAAGATTGGGAAGCTTGCTGCGGGTCATCGCCGAAGATTTTTGACGTAGCTCACCACACAAGTTCTTGCGGCCAAACGGAGTTGACGGTCAACAATCGTAATGGCACTGGTATGCCTATGGCCTACGGAGATTGCGGCGGCTATGGCATGTACGTCGACACCAGTTCGGGATTGTTTAGCCAGAACACGCCATACAACTTTCAGAGCGGCTACTACAACTGCGAATACCCGAATACGCCTCTTTCGCCGGGCGGGTGCTTCACCATGCCCGCGAACACTTGGATAACGTTCTATGAGCATGTTCACATTGGTACCTATTCACAATCGAACAGTGTCTTTGAACTTTGGGTAGCCCCCGCAACCCAACCAATGCAATACCTCATCAAGATTAATGATTTTGTCGTGCCGCCTCCAGATGGTGGAGTCATCACCGGCTATGACGCCATCTGGTTCAACGTTTACATGACCGACTTCAGTGGAAACAATCAGGCAGCAAACGTATGGCTGGATGAGGTGATCGTTTCCACGAATCCCATTCCATCTCCGGCTGCAAACGGGGGAGACACTCCCCAGTAGTCAGCATGTCATTCATAGTCGCCTAAGGGGCTGGCCGTCTTTTTTGACCAGCCCTTTCTTTCGTTTGCTATCTTACTTCAGGTTGCCAAGCAGACTTTTTGCGTTCTCATTTCTATTCACTCGGGGCGGCTTCCGCGACGCGGCCGGCGTGGTCCTTTGCGGCCACAGCCCCGGCCTGGCCTGCTATTGCCGCCAGGACCCCAAGCAGTGGTAGATGGTATTTTCCCCCGCTTTCAAAGACGCTATGAATCGCCAGCAAGTAAAGCAAGGTCAAGACCAGGGCCCCCAACAGAGGGTTTGCGCAAAGGGGGGGCTTCGAGTGCGAGGCTGCCACTAACAGGAGGGCCGCCCATATCGCCCACCAGTAAAGATTGGAGGCCGCTTTCCATGCAGCATACCGTACGCCGCCGATTCCTAGACCGCGTTTGAGCGTCTCGTATGCCCCTTGCGCATCATCCCCCAGAAATAAAATTTGTTTTCGCACACCAAGCAGCACGAATCTACCCGGGTGCGCGCGGATCCACTCCATGCCCAACCTAAAACCAATCTTCCCTCGACTCACCTCGTCGAAGCCCTCCAGACTCTGCTCTCCTTGCGGCATGTAGCCCCCTGTTGCCAGAGGATTGTTCGCGCGATAAAACACATCTCCTCCATTGGTCGAGATGGGTACCCACGCCCCCAACACTCGGCGATTGCGAAAACTCCAGGGGATGACCACTAGAGACAGTGTGATGGCCAGTATGGCGCCTCGGACCAAGGCGCGTGGAATACTTCGCCGGTGCAGATAGTCGAACCCAACCAGCACGATTGGGAAAAGCTGGAAGGAAGGCTGCGTCAGACTCATTGCCCCAAGCACGAACCCGGTAAGAATAACGAATAGGAGTTCCGTCAGTCCCTTAACGGCGTCTAACGCGCGGCTATACGTAAGCAAGGCTGCGCACAAGAGAAAAACGACCAGCAGTTCTTTCCCAGCAAACCCAGTAATCATCACCATCGTCGGCCACGGAACCAGAAACAGCGTAGCTAGCCGGGCGCTGCGCTCTCCCCCAATCCTTTGCGCCAGTTGAGCGACCACGGCGAGCGTGCCACCGTATAGAGAGAGGTTTGCTACCAACGGTACCCATGATCTGAAACCCAAAATGAAAAACCAGGCGCTCAGATAAAAAGGGAATCCCGGCGGCCAGTACGCCAACCCATCAGAGAATCCATAACGATGTTCCGTAACTAAATTCTTTGCCAGAGTGAAATACGTCGCCTGATCTGACTGCTGGGGCGCAGGATACTCCCAGCGCCACCAAACGCGGAGAACGGTGCCCGCAACAAAGCACAGCGCGAGCCATTGGCTGGCAGGAATTTGCGACAGGCGTGCGCTGCTCCATTCCAAAAACACCCGCCACTTCTCGCGCCATCTCAACGTCGCGGCGATCACCGCCCCAGCCGTTGCTAGCGCAAACCAGGGTCCTAGTGTACGAGCCCCTCCGAAAGCCAACTCCCAGCTCAGCAGGGGCACGCAATACAGCGCTTCGATTGCGACGAACACAAAGAGCAGCCAGAGAAATCCCATTCTCGAAAAGGTCATGCTCCCTCCTGACAGAACAGGCGTCTTGACAAGATCCAAATCGTACGCCTCCACCTCTTTGATTGCCTTCTTCCACTCGGTCCTTGGGTTTTGGAGAGACCAGAATTCGCAACCGCTTTAATCATCGCGGCCGTTTTGCTCAAGGTGCAGTATAATCCTTCAGTGATGTCGATCCCTAAAGTACCTTTCATTCGCGGACTCGGGCTGCTTCTCTTCATGGTGGCTTTGAGTTGGGCTATCCTCCATTCAAGCGCCCGGACTGCGGCTTCTTGTGCTGGCCTTGTCAGCGACAGGGCGACTACAGCCCACCGGGAATTGCCCGACTCCTCGAAAAATCCCCTGCCCACCGACCCCCAAGAATTTTACCTGCGCTGTCATTCCGCCGGGGTGCTTGTTTGCGTCGGTTTCGATTCTCCTACGGACTTCGTCCCGGCAAAGTGGCCGGGCTCTGGCTTGTATCCTGCCGGCGACCAAGTCATCCGGGGAAGCTTTGACACAACCGTAAAAGCTTCCGGAAAGGGGTCCTTGCGGTTTGAGATCCCTTCGCACTCCGGCGCGAATGCAGCCGGCTCATGGATCCAGCGCTTCGGCCGGAATTTCGGTGAAGGCACAACATTTTACGTTCAATTCCGCGAACGCTTCTCCCCAGAAATGTTGAAGAACCATTGGGGCGATACGAGTTGGAAGCAGGTCATCTTTCACAACGCCGCTGCCACCTGTGCTAGCGTCGAGTTGACCACGGGCCAGTATTACCACGACGGTTTCCCGATTATGTACACGGAATGCGGTGGACGTGGCCTCTACACGAACAGTGGCACGCCGCCTTACTTGCTGGAACAGGGCGATTACAACTGCTGGTACGGGCAATACAACGCAAAGAGCTGCTTCATGTACCCTGCGAACGCGTGGGTTACTTTCTACTACCAAGTATCGCTCGGGCATTGGGGAAAACCTGACAGTTCGATCAACGCATGGGTTGCGCTGGACGGTCAAGGCTACCGGCAGTGGATCAGAATGCCCCACTTCATCTTGAGAAATGAACACCCCGGTCAGGACTACGACAGCCTTACTCTTCTCACTTACATGACCAACAAGGATGCCAGCAAAGATCTTCCCACCGCCTATGCCTGGTACGACGAACTGATTGTTTCCACGGAGCCAATTGCACCGCCTACAGCTTCCGATGATGTGGGTGACGCGAAGTAGGCCGATCGGAGCACTTCCGTTGTTGTAGTTCTTCCCCCGCTGGAAATCACGACACGAGGACCCGCACTGAAAACATTCTTGTGGGTTCGAGTTGAATACCTATTTCGCGTTGGCAAAGGAAAATGGGCCATCAAACGGCTTGGACTTGGTGCGACGGCCTGGTTGTCTCAACCGCAGCTATCATTCCGCTTGTGGCGCCGGTGCCAGCGGGAGCGACGACGGGAAATGTCGTGGTTACGGTGGGTGGCGTGGCCAGCGAGCAACGAATAGATTTTGCACGTAGGGTTGCCATCTGTGGCGGCCGCCGATGGCCGGCGCTGAACCCCCGATGTCGCTTGCGGGGAAGGTGACTTAGAATAGGGTTGCGCGACTGCGAGGCAAATGCAATTCCACGGTCGCACGAAGCCAAGGTTTTGTCGAGGTCTATGAGCATTCGAGCAGTTCTTGTGATTTCATTTGCGGCCGCGTCATATGCCACAACATTGATGTGGCCCAAAGTAGCTTGCAGTCAGGACAGCGCGGCCAATTTCGCGACCGTTGCTACGACGCCAGGTTGGCATGCGATTCCGCATACGCAGTTAAATTCGGTGTGTCCCGACGTGGCACAGATTCAGGGGGTGGAAGGATGCCGCGCGGTGATTGCCGATTGGAATGGGGCCCTGGCGGACACAAAGAGAAACCGGCTCATTCTTTGGGGAGGCGGGCACAACGGTTATTTCGGGAATGAGATCTATGCACTGGACGTCGAACATTCGACGCTCCAGCGGATTACGGAACCGTCTTCAGGAAATAGCATCTCCAACCTCAGTTCGTGCCCAGAAGAGTACGCCGATGGGAAGCCGAACGCACGGCATACGTACAATGGCTTGCAGTACATTGCAAAACAGGATCTGTATTTTGTATTTGGGGCGGGGCTTTCTCCGTGCGGGAATTTCTCGAACGGAATCTGGATATTCGATCCCACACGCGCGGCGTGGATGAAACGAAATCCAAAAACCCATCCTAATCCTGCTCAGAATGGAAGCGTCCCGATGACGGCGTACGATTCTGGAAGCGGAATGGTATATGAGGTGGAAGGAAACGCGGGCGTTTTCTGGAAATACGATCCGGGCGCGGACAATTGGACGAGCCTCGGGGAAGTGAAAACGTGCTTGCGATTGAACATGACATCGGCGGTGGATCCGGTCCGCAAACTGTATTTCTGCATCGGAAACGGGAGCTTCAGCAAGATCAGCTTATCGGGTTCGCACAAAGCGACGCCGCTCAAGGGGCGAGGATGCGAGGGACTTGTTGCGGCGGGCGGGCCAGGATTCGATTTCGACAGTTCGCAAAACCGGTTGGTGGGATGGGGAGGCGGAGCCACGGTCTACATATATGATCCGGATTCGGACAGTTGCGGAACGAAGACGTTCACGGGAGATCCGGGGCCACAGCAGAAAAACGGGACGTTTGGCAGATTTCGCTACTTTCCGGCGCTGAATGTTTTTGCGGTTGTGAACGACTGGAAAGAGGACGCCTATGTTCTTCGGCTTCCGCCAGCAGGAACCGGAAGCAACTGAGCGCGGCGGTTCTTTTGGCAATATCCCTGACGGCTCCGAACTGAAGGTGGCGGAAATGCCTGAGTTGTTGGAGCGGCGACGAACGGGTAGACTGAGGTCCTGGCGCTGGCAGGTCCGGAGCACAATCTATGAGGGTCTATCGTATCGTGTTGCTTTTCGTGGTCTCTGCGTGCCTGTGGGCGCTCGGCCGTGGATGGGTATGGCCGTGAGTGGATGCGTCCGGGGCCGGGAGGCCCACTTGCGAAGAGCCCGAAAGCACACCCTGGCCGAAAAAAACTAGCAAACTTCAGCCTGTCGAGCTTGCGGACCTCGCAAACCAACCGCGCCTATCGCTCCGCCCGTGGGGAGCGAGCATGACACAAGCGAGGTTCCAGTAGCACCTAGATAGTCAAATCCGAGAGCCATGCTCGGCCAGAGATGGCGGCGCACTTCTCCAATCCAGGCCGTCGAGGTAAATGCGGCACCACGTTTCAAGAGCGATGAGCGCGAAGATGTGATCCGTATAGTCGCTGCGCTGTTCTTGGTGCGCCTGGAGAATATTTTCAACGGCCGGCCAATGCATTAATCCACGCCGACGCACCTGCTCCTCGGAAAGCAAGTCGTGAATGAGAGGTTGCAGATCGTGACGCAGCCACGAACCCACAGGAGCGCCAAAACCGCGTTTCTTTCGGTGAATGATTTCGCGCGGCAGCCAGGGTGCGACAGCCTTCTTGAGGAGATACTTCAGGGTGAAGCCGCGTACCTTCGACGAAGATGGAATGCGGCTCGCGAGCTCGATGAGCTCGTAGTCCACGAATGGTGCGCGACATTCGATGGAGGCCGCCATGCTCATCCTGTCGGTGAGTGCCAGCAAATCATCAGGGAGTGAAGTCTTTAGGTCCGCGTAGATAATTCGGTTGAGGTCGTCGTCTTCCGAGCAGCGTGCGAAGTATTTTTGCAAAGTTTCCGCTGCTGAGCTATTTCCATTGGAGCCAGTCTGGGGCTCCCGCCGGAGCAGATCCCCCTGAACCTGCGGCGAGAGGAGCGTAACGTAGCTCATGTAACGCTCCGCTGGACCGAGCTCGGCCGTTTTCAGAAATGCAGAGGCGTAGCGAGCATAATCTTTCCACGCAGTGCCGCGATCCTGAGGCACGTGCCTCAACAGCACCGGCAACAAACTGCGCCGCACGGGTCCCGGCAACCGTTTGTAAAATCGCTGAAGGCTGTTTCCGAGATACCGGCGATAACCGCCAAACAACTCGTCACCTCCCACGCCGGACAGAATAACAGTGACACTTTCGCGAGCGAGACGGGATACAAGGTACGTTGTCAGACAGGCCGAGTCTGCAATCGGCTCATCCAGGTGCCAAATGAGCTTTGGCAGCAAGTTGCTGACTTCTGGTCGAACAATAATTTCGTGATGGTCGGTGCCAAAAGCCTTGGCGACAGTTTTGGCAAATGACAGCTCGTTGTAATAGCTGTCATCGGCTTCATAACCAATGGAATAGGTCTTGACTGGCTGGCCAGTGAGCCGTGCCATTCCGGCCACGATGGTGCTGGAATCGATGCCACCGCTGAGAAACGCGCCAAGGGGCACGTCGCTCACCAATTGACTGCCGATGGTCTCGAGCAGCTTTTGCCGGATAAGCTCAATCCAATCCTCTTCCGACCGGCTTTCTGTCTTGCCGCGCGGCACATCCCAAAACTCGTGATCCTCGACACGCTCTTTTTCGACCACGAGATAGTGGCCCGGCAGCAGTTTTTCAATTCCTTCGAGAAGCGTGAGCGGGGCAGGCACATAGCCGAGCGCCAGATACTCTTCCAGCGCGATGGTGTTGAGCCGACGAGGAACATCACCGGCTTGGAGGATCGACTTGAGCTCGGAAGCAAAGAGGAAGCGGCCGGGTTCGCGCCGAACGTAGAGAGGTTTTTCTCCAATGCGGTCGCGGGCCAGAACAAGCCGCTGGCGTTTTGCATCCCACAGCGCGACGCCAAACATTCCCCGCAGGTGCTTGAACACGTCCAGGCCCACCTCTTCGTAGAGATGGACGATCACTTCGGTGTCCGTGCGGGTGCGAAAGCGGTGACCTTTTTGTTCGAGGTTCGCGTGGAGCTCGCGGAAGTTGTAGATTTCACCATTCAATACGAGCCAGACCGTTTCGTCCTCATTAGCAATTGGCTGATGACCGCCCGCGACGTCAATGATGCTCAGGCGGCGCATCCCGAGGCCGACGCCGGGCGCCTGGAAATGCCCGTGATCGTCGGGACCACGATGTTCGATCACGCGGCCCATGCGAGCGAGGGTCTCCTCACGACTCGCTTCCGAGGAGTTTGGTTGAACCAAGCCATAGATTCCGCACATTAAAACACCTGCTTCTGCCCTGACGCTCGGAGCTTTCCCGACGCCAGGACTTCCTCAACTTGAAAACACAGGGCAGCAAGAACAGTGCCGCCGGTGAAAACGCCAAGCACATAGCGACGGAAGGAAGAGCCCAAGATGAGATGCGATACAACCAGATGGAACGTGAACGCGAGAAACATTCCGTACCACAGGCAGTAATTTCCAAAAGACAAAGAGGTGGCCGTTGTCGGGACAGGAAAGCCATCCCTGCGGCTAAATTGCCTGCCGCAGGAAGAGCACTTGAGATCGTCGAGCTTCTTCTTGCAATCTGGGCAGACGAACATTGGCACCTCCAGGAGATCTGGGTTTCCCGGACTCTCTTCATTATTAGAGACGGCATTGAGAATAGGCATGGCTTTTGCTTACGTGTCCTTTAGAGATCAACGGTTTCGAAAAGTTTCGCCTCTCGCAAGGCGCTCGGCGCTGAGAGCGGGGCCAGCGAAATATTCCTGTCTGACGAGAGAGAGGCAGGCCGCCAGAGCTCTTGCTTGATTGTGGCGCGCGTAGCGTTCCAGCCGGGAGCGATCGGCGACAGGATGCTTTCCGGCGCGAATGGCGTCGAGAAAAGACGGGAGCTCGCGGTGGATATCGTCCGCGCTAGCCAAATTCACGATTGTAGATCCACCAGTCTCGTTTAAGAGAGCCGCCGTGTCTCCGGTTTGAGTGGTGAGCGCAAAAACAGGACGTTGCACGCGCAGATACTCATAGGCCTTGGCAGGGATCTGGTGGTCGCAATTAGCGGCCTGGAATAGCAGAAGGGCGTCGGCGTCGGCGCATTCCTGCAAGGACTGGCGGTACGGAATGTGCGGTTGAAGCTGGACGATGTCCGCGATGTCCATTTCGTCGAGAATGCTGCGATAGAGATTCTCGGAGCCTGGAGCGCGGAATGCGATCTGTAGATTGTCCTTGCCGATGCGGCCTTCGGACTTAAGACGAGAGACGGCGCGAAAGAACGGACGCGGATCGCGTTCCTCCGGGTAAAGCGTGCCAGTGTGCAACAGCCGCAAAGGCTTTTCTGCCGAAGATGCGCTTTGGCGCAGGGATAGCGCGGTGAAATCTTCCTCGTCGTAACCGTTCGAGATGACCAGGCATTTCTCGGCGGGAAGATCCGGATAGCGTTCCAGATACATGCGGCGAGTCGAAGGAGTCGTGAAGATAACGCGGGCGGCGCATCGGACGGCGCGACGTTCAATCCAGCGCCATACCCGGCGCATTCGCGGATCCCGAGGGTAATCCTCTTCGGTCATGGAGTCACGGAGATCGACGACCCAGGGCTTGCCAGTGAGCCAATGCAGAATTAAGCCAATCAACACCGCAGTGCAGATTGGGAAAGTTGTGAAAAGAATATCGGCGCGATGTTTACGGATGGCAAGAAGCCCGGCGGGCACCCCGCCCAAGACCCAGGCCGCCCAGCGATCGGGGAGCGCGAGCAGATCAGGATAGGCGCCTCGAAAACTGAGATGTTTCTTCGTGTCGAGGGCAAAGGCATGAATTACCGGCAGGTCACTAGGTAAAGACCCTTCAGTGCGTGGATCGATGGATTCGTAGGCGCGGGGATGAGCCGTGACAACAACGGGCTGCCAGCCGAGGTCAGGAAGGTACCGCGAAAATTTCAGTGTTCGAAGCAAGCCGCTGCTGCCGGTCTGCGGCGGGAAGTGGTACGCGACCATGAGAACCGCAGGCTTAGAAGGGAGATTGATGGATTGCTTCATGCGATGCTCGAAAATCTGGATACTCTCGGTTCGAGTGGGAGCGCAGCCGCGACGGCGACTTTTTGGACTCCGCGGACGATGGCATCGAGGTTTCCGGGGGTAAGGTCCTGGTGTACGGGAAGAAAGATGAGGTTGTCGTACAGGAAGTCCGCGTCGGGAAAGACTAGGGCATCGACCGTGGGAGGACGGACGCCCCCCCAGTTTACGGCTGGAATCCCCTGCTCCTGCAGACGGAGATGGGCGCACTGAACGTCGTTCAGGAATATAGGGAAGATCCAGGGGCAGACGGAGTCGGGGAGCTCGGCATGAAGAAGAGTAACGCCGGAAAGGCCGCGCAGATGAACGCTCAAAAACTGAAAATTCTCGCGCCGCTTCGCAACGATGGCCGGGATGTCGGAATGCATTTTCAGCCAGCGTGACACGCGGGACATTTTTTGATTGACGAGGGAGTCATCGAAGGTCGCGCGATTGCTGTCCAGTTCAAAGAGCGAAGCGTCGCCGGGCTTGCCGCGAAGACGTTTCGCGGCGGTCTTCACGGATTCGAGCGCCCAAGAGAAGCATTTTGCAGGAATTCCTGAAGAGTTTTCCAGTGTCTTGTCAGCGAGAGACTTCGCGACTTTCAGCGTGAACGGAAGGGATTCCTTTTGCCAGGCCGGTGGAGAGCCCTGGAAGGGCTTGCGCAGCCAGAGCTCGCCGCCATCATAGATTGGAAGAAACTTTCGCCAACTGAAAACACTGGCGTCGCCGAAAGTTCCGAGTGGCCGGCCGTCAAAGGAGCCCTGAAGCACATGAGCGCAATCTTCAATCAGGCATAGGCGGCGACGATCGCAGAGCGCGCGCAGTTTGTCGATCTGCTGCGGGAAGCCGAAGTAGTGCACAACAAGTATGGCTTCCGTGCGCATCGTGATTCTTGCTTCGAGTCCGTCGAGATGGGGTTGGCAATCGCGGTTGATGGGGTAGAACTCCACGTCGGTTCCGAACACCTCAAATGGTTCAACCGCAGCGCGGCAAAGATAAGCGGGAAGAAGGACGTGAGCGCCGGGCGAAATACCGAGGGCTCTCAAGGCGTAAAAGATGGCGTTGCGCGCCCAAAAGAACCATAGCGCAGGCGGAGCGCCAGCCAGGCGAGTGTTGACAGGTTGACGGAAGAGCGAAAAGAACCTGCGCGAAGGAAATTGCTCTTTAGGAATCGTGAATACAGGAGTCACAGCGTTCATTTGAAGTGTCTCGCCAGCTTCTTAAGAGAAGCGACCCAGGGATGGCGGAGGCAATTGACGTGGTAGAGCGTGCGGATTTCATCGCTCCACCGAGTGTGCCACTCCATGACGCGGCCATAGAACTCAACGACGCGGACCTGATTTCCCGCAAAGAGTTGCTTCATGATGTCTTCGCGCATCATCAATGCGGGGGAGAATTCGTTGAAGGCTTCGTCGTAAGCAGTCTTCAGGACAATCATCATACCATTGCGGAGAAGGCAGAGATCGCTAGCGACCACCTTGTCGCCGGCCATGAATTGGTAGATCACAGCTTCGCCACGCGCACAGAAATATTCAAAAACGTCGCGATAGAAGCGGCCTTGCGTGTTCTCGGCACTCACAGCGGTGCCGTCGTTCGCTTTCCATCCGCCGGACTCGAGCCGTCCGTACTCGCGGATCGCGTCGGCGACCTCGCCCGGGGCGCGACGGGCGACCAGCTGGCCGGTCAACTGTTTTTCAGCCATTCGGCGACGGCGCCGCGCGAGATTGTGGCGAAGATTGCTGCCGCGCTGCTTCCAGTACTCCTCGAAGGTGCCGCTCATGGTAATGCGAGGCGTCTGTATGTAGTCGAGGCACTCAAGACCAGGGCGACTCTCTCCGAGCCGCAGGAAGGAGTAGTCGGGGTCCTGTTGCAGCACGCTCAATTCAAGGGCGTAGCCGGGGAGCTTTCGGATCAATCGGTGGAGGACTTCGCCGTTTAGATCCGGACTACCGAGGAGGAAGAGGCCGATGGGAGCTTGGGAGGGCTGGAACGTTTCCCACTGACCTTTGCCACGGGAAATGAGCAATGCAGCTCCGGGATCGATAGAGTCGGTGTTGTGGCCGAAGAGCACTTCGCCATTTGCGAAGTGCTTCAGCAGCGGCGATACAAACCCGGAGTCCAACAAGATGTGGCTGCCGCGGATACGATTGAAATCGTCCCAGAGTGCGCTCAGAGAGTTAAAGCTTTGGGTTGCGGATTCAAATTTCCAGCTCATAAGGGGACGCGAACAGCTAGCGTGAACTTCCTTTCATTACGGTAAGCGGAGCGAGAGTAATGGCAGTGAGTTCACCGCGAGCCGCAATCAACTCGCCTAAACCGTTACCCACAAGGATTTCCGCCGGGGCCGGATGACTCAAGAATCCTAAGGGGCTGGCGGAGCGGCCATAAGCACCGGACTGAAAAATCGCGAAAAGGTCACCGATTTCAGCTTTTGGAAGGGCGACGTTGCGGGCGAGAGTGTCGAGCGGAGTGCAAAGCGGTCCGACGACGTCGACGAGTTCTTCGGCGGGAGAATCAAGTTTGTTGGCAAGAGCAACAGGATAGTTTCGCTTGATCGTCTGGCCCAGATTGCCGGAGGCGGCCAAATGGTGGTTCATGCCGCCGTCAAGAATCAGGAACTTCTTACCGCGCGAGACTTTGATGTCGCTGACGCGAGCCAAATAGAGGCCGGCTTCCCCCACAAGAAAACGCCCCGGCTCGACGAGGAAATGCGTGCCGGAGAAGCCTGGGTCGGATTCAACTAGGGCGAAGAGCGCTGCGAGTCCGGCGTGGACTTTGCCGAGATCGAGTTCCTTCTCGTGAGCAAAGTACGGGATCCCGAGTCCCCCACCAAAATCCACGGTATGGAGAGGCGAGCCCGCTCGAAGTGCTGCGCGGCGCGCAATTTCCAGACCGTGGCGATACTGGCCCACGAGAGTGTCGGCGTCAAGAATTTGCGTGCCGGCGAAGAGATGAATACCGCGGAAGTGGAGGGCGGAGTCGGCCAGAACGGTGTCCAAAATCTCGTCCAGAATTTCCTCGTCGACGCCAAATGGCGCTGGACGCCCGCCCATGCGCATCGCACCGCCTTCGGCCTCGGCCGCTGGATTCACGCGAATGGCGACATTGGCACGCACGAGAAGCCGGCGGCTGATGTCGGCGACTCGCTTTGCCTCCACAAAGGATTCCAGATGAATTTCGCCGATACCATTTGAAAGAACGAGCTCAAGCTCGGCCTGGGTCTTGCCGGGCCCCGCGAACAACACGGCTTGAGGGTCACAGCCAGCCTGAATCGCCAGTTGAAACTCGCCGGCCGAAGCGACTTCCAGCCCGCAGCCACGTGAGAGGAGATGGCGTACGATCGAGAGATTCGGGTTGGCTTTTAAGGAATAGAAAATGGAGAAACGTGTTGGCAGCGCACCGCGGAGGGCATCGAGCTTTTGGTCAATGACGCGCTTGTCGTAGATAAACGAGGGCGTGCCGTATTTCTCGGCAAGCTCGCGAATACCAATACCGCCAGCGAGCAATTCTCCGTTGCAGGCTCCGAAGTACTTGCGCACCAAAGCTAAGGTAGCATCGCTCATCAGAGTCCTTCGCGACGACGAAGCGCGGGATAGTCCACCTTACCGCTGCTGGTCTTTGGCATTTCGTCCAAGACTTCAATAAACTTGGGAACCATGTAGCGAGGCATTTTCTCGGCGCACGCCGCAAGCAGCGCTTCGGTGTCGAGAGAATCGCCATCACGCGCGACGACGAACGCCTTGACAACTTGCCCGAGAACTTCGTCCGGCACGCCGATGACGGCTGCACCGCGCAGCTTGCCGGTTTGGAAAAGCACTTCCTCGACTTCCGTTGGGCTGATGCGGAAACCAGAGGATTTGATCATCGTGTCACGACGGCCGATGAAGTACAGAAATCCCTCTTCGTCGGTCTTAACGAGGTCGCCGGAGTAGCAAACGCGCTCACAGTCCCCCAATTCGGGTGGCAAGAGGGGATTCGGGCGCAGCGCTCGCGCCGTGTCCTCGGGCCGGTTCCAATAACCGAGCGAAACCGTCGGGCCCCGATGCACGAGTTCGCCGGGCTCGCCGGGCTTGCAGATCTCACCCTTGTCGTTGAGAACGAGGATCTCGGTGTCCGGAATAGCCTTGCCCATGGAAGTGGGCCGGCGGTCGAGTTCTTCGGGGGGAAGAAACGTCGACCGAAAGGCTTCCGTAAGGCCGTACATGAGAAAGATCTTTGTTGCCGGCAGGAGTTCGCGCAAGACTTTGAGGACAGCTTGAGGCATTGCGCCACCCGTGTTGGTAATGTAGCGCAGGTCGGTTATCGCTTGTTTGCCAAGCGTAGAGTTTGGTTGCGCAAGCAAGGCCCAAAGGGTTGGAACGCCGGCGAGCCCGGTGATGCGCTCCTTGAGCAGAAGCTGCACGATTTCGCGCGCAAAGGTAAAGTTGATCAAGACCAAGGTGCCGCCTTTTTCAAAAGCGGTCATCAACTGATTCATGCCCGCGTCGAAGCTGAATGGCAGGACGGCGAGGATTCTTTCGGTTTCGGTGATGCCTAGATATGTGGAAACGATTCGGCTTCCGGCGACGACGTTGGCGTGGCTGAGCATCACGCCTTTGGGTTTGCCGGTTGATCCGGAAGTGTAGAGAATCGCCGCGAGGTCCTTCTCGATACTGGCTTCTTGCCAGACGGCAGGCGGTTCCGTTGCGCAGGATTCGTCGAATTGGTAGACGGGAAGTTGCAGATCGGGAAGTTCGCCTGGGCCGCAGACAACGAGGAACTCGAGAGACGGAATCTGGGGAAGCACTTCGACGAGAGACTGCACTTTTGCCGGAGTTGTAATAAGCGCCTTCATGCCGCAGTCGCGTGCAATATGCATGATCTGCCCGGGGTGTAGCAGCGCGTTGATCGGTACGTAGACGCCTTCGCTCTGAGAAATGCCAAAAATCGAGATGACTTGCGGCACAGACGGTTCGAGATAGATGCCAACGCGTTCGCCTCGCTTGACGCCGAATTTGCGAAGGGCGGTGGCCAAACCGGCGGTTCGGCGGAGCACGTCGCGATAGCTCAATCGTTGCTCGCCGTGAACCAAGGCTTCCTTGTCCGGAGTCCGCCGGACGCTGTCTCTCAAGAGGTGCCAGATCAAGAAGTCCATTTTGCTGTTTCCATCCTCCAATTTTCCAGGAACCGGGGGGCCAGTATCCCGGGCTCGTGGCAAGCACCGTGAAGATCTGACGAACTACGCGATCCTGGCGGCCTGCTTTGCCTCGACGAACGATACAACCGCAGCCAATGACTGAAAATTCTCCGGAGACAGCTCTTCGTCCGTAACCTGGATCGAGAACTCCGCTTCGAGAAAATGGACGAGGTCCAGAATTCCCAGGGAATCGAGGAGACCGGACTCGAGCCATTTATCTCCCGGTTTGACGCCGTTCTTCCGCGCAAGGGGAAATTGCTTTAGGACGAAATCGCGGACACGGTGCTCCACTGTTTGCGCTTGCGCCATCTGCTCTCCTTGCTGCTTGACCAGCCTAGCTATCACGTTCGCCATGCATGACGTACCAATTATGCTCGAACTCCGTTCTTGAAATCGGGCTGCCTGGTGCCGCGGCTACGACAATCGGCGAACATTCCCGGCGCTGAAATCCGCCGCGCTCGAACAGATTGTTCCAAGGGTGCGCGCTTCCCGCGTTCAGGCTAACCGTGGCCGCGCCCTGCGCCCGAAGGCGCTCCACTGCTCCGAAGAGGAGCCGAGCGATGACACCGGGCTCTTCGATGGAGCAAAGATCGACAATACGGGCGTCTTCTATTCCTTGGGTGCTCACAACATAACCGATAAGTTTGCCCGCACGACGTGCCGTCAGAATCTCGTGACGCGCGGCTGAGTTCCCAAAATAGCGCCAATTCAAATATTCCGCGCTGCGCGATGTCCTCACGCCCGCGTGGGTGCGAATTTCTTGATCGAGCCGAGAGAACTCGGCACCACAAGGGCCTGGCTGCAAGCCGAGGTCGCATAAACTCTTTTCTCCTCGCCAGCCACGGCGTGCCAAAACAGGGTTCGCCAAAAAGCCCAAACCCCGCGCAAGAGGATTTGAGCGGACGACGGCGAGTACCCTTTGCTCCGCGCGCAGCGGCTTGGCCCAGCGGACAAGCTCGCCGGTTTGCTCCAGGCCGAGTCTCTTGTAGATCGCCATCATGCTTCGGCTCGGGAAGTCGTATATAAACTCGAAAGACGGTTCTTGCAGGGCCGTGAGACAAGCGCGCTGCAATTGCAGTGACGGGCCGAGACTGCGGTACTTCTCATCAATGCAAAAATCGCCAAGCACGAAGCCGAAGCTTTCACGCCCGCTGAAGGATAATTTTCGGGGATAGGCGGCAGCCGACCCGACAATTCTTCCGGAGTCCGTTTCAACGGCGACCCACACGCGCGCTGGACCGTAAACACCATCCTGATAGAGCCACCGGAATCTGGCCGAATCGGACGGCGCCGAAAGGTGTCGGCGGATCAGGTCCACCAGGTCGTCGGAGTCAGATTTCAAATCTGCGGGCCGAATCCGAATACTCATAATGCTAGACCGAACACCGATTGTAGAACCGCCTCCGCCTATAGTGTGAACGATATGGCCCGATGTTGCAGCACGCACATATCTGGGCGAAGCGTCAACAGCAACTCGTGTGCCAGATAGACGGCGGAGAGCCTATTTGAAGTTAAAGAAAAAAAAGGAGTTATCATCGTACGAAACCCTGGACCACGATTCTCGACTTGGTTCTAAACCTCAGTCTTCCCAATGACTCCGGTTAATGCCAAAAGAGGGAAAAACTTTTCTTCGGAGAGAAATTGCCGGGGGGTAGATCGCATACGGCTGGGAAGAGTCTTCGACTGGCCATGTAACAATAACAATCGAAATGAGTTAGGCGTCATTCCAAGCGAACCGTGTGGTGGACCAGAGGTGCCCGGCCACACTTGAAGAAATCGTTAAGATGCTTGGGATCAGGCGATTAGCCGATGCTTCCAAGGCCTACCCACACTTGTCAGATTTGGCCCGCGAAGTGCACCTCCCCGTCCTGTTTGGTGGCTCCTTGCGCCATGAATCTGTCGGTATCCTGTTTACTTGCTGCGGCGTGGCCCAGCTTGTTTGCTGTGAGTTGCCGGAGATCGCAAGGCACCGAGCGAGGCCCATAGGAATCGGGTGAGCGTTCCAAGATGCTGAGAATTGGCGGCCAAAAAGTTCCGACGCCTTTGTTGTTGCTGTTGGCGGTCGATTGCTTCCTTATTACGCTAGGCTTGTTCTTCGCGGCGGTATTGCGTTTTTCCGTCGCGAACTACGGCCCGGTTTTCCATTATCTGCTGACTTGGCAAACGTTCTGCCGCTTTGTAATTGCCATTCTAGTCTGTGAAGTCTCACTCTACTTCAACGATCTCTATGATTTTCGCCTGATGAAGACGCCCAGTGAAATGCTGGTCCGCCTGCTCCAAGCGTTTGGCGTCGCGTGCCTGACGCTCGCAGTTATCTACTATGTGGAACCGGACCTCGGACTTGGTCGGGGGATCGCGGCGCTTGGGGCGCCGATGATTGTGGCGTTGACGCTTGGCTGGCGGCTGTTGATGGCAAGGGATCCCCACACGCTGGGAGCCCCGGAACGCATGCTTATCATGGGCACGGGTCCCACGGGTATATCGCTGGCGCGCGATATTATTTCACGTCCTGAATTGCAATTGAAGGTTGTGGGCTTCCTCGATGAAAAGGGAGAAGATATCGGGAAGTCTCTGTTCAATCCGGAGATCATCGGTGCCGCTGCGAACGTGGAGGAAATCGCGAAGCGGGAGAAAATCGACCACGTTGTGATCTCGCTGCTGGAGCGCCGGGGCATGATGCCGGTCCGTCAACTTCTCCATCTGAAATTCGCCGGAGTTAAGGTCGATGATGCACACAGTTTCTATGAGCGCATGACCGGGCGAATCATTCTGGAGCGGTTGTCTCCGAGCTGGTTGATCCTCTCGGACGGATTTCGGAAATCCATGCTGCTGATCGTGGCGAAACGCGCGATTGACGTCATGCTGTCGCTGATCGCCCTGGTTCTGTGTTTGCCATTGTTTGCCGTGACTGCCGTTGCGATTGCGCTCGAGTCCAAGGGGCCGGTACTTTTCCGGCAAGAGCGGACAGGACTAAACGGAAAGCCCTTTGAAATGTTGAAATTCCGTTCGATGTACAAAAACGCGGAAGCAGGCGGCGCCCAGTGGGCAGCCACTGGCGATCACCGCATCACGCTAATCGGCAAATTGATTCGCAAGTTCCGAATTGACGAATTGCCACAGGTCATCAACGTTTTGCGCGGCGAAATGAGCATCGTTGGGCCGCGGCCGGAGCGCCCGGAATTCGTGGCCATGTTGGAAGAGCAGATTCCGTTCTATGGCCTGCGTCACTTTGTCCGGCCAGGGATCACCGGGTGGGCGCAAGTGAAATACCAATACGGGGCCAGCGTCGAGGAAACGAAGACCAAGCTGGAGTACGATTTATTCTACATCAAGCATCTCTCGGTGATGCTCGACTTTGCCGTTCTATTTGAAACGGCCAAGGTCATGTTGTCCGGACGAGGCGCGAAATAACGGTCTGGAATGCAGGGAACCCGACTAGCCTTCGGTGAACCACGCAGCGCGAAAAAGAATTTGATGGATCGCATCCTGCTCGCAAGTTGGGTCGCGGTATACTCCATATTGCTCTTGGGATTTACGATACTGAAGCGGTTCGAACGCGTAACGGAACAGCGTACGGCGCCCGGGAGTCGTGGCAGCAAGAGCAGTTGACGCGGGGAACCCTGCACTTCGGAAAAGCGCAGGATTGGCGGACTCGGGCGGCTATGAAAGGGCGGCACCGCTTTTGTGCATTTGGGCGGTTGATTTTTCAGGGGCTGCGCTTGGCACTTTACTGCGGTTAGGCTATATTTCATTAACACATTACAGGCACTCCCCATGGAATGCTGATTGCTCTTAATCTAAGGCCGGGACTCCTTTGGGGTGCGCGAGAGGGAGGAATTCGTGGCGAGACGCCGTTTGACTAAGGCCAGAGGCTTTGGCTTGATGGGAGCCGTAGCTTTCCTTCTGATCTTCACGCAGACACTCCACGCTCAGAATGCCGGCGGAGCGGCGCCTAAGGCCGGGGGGGCCAAGCCGTCCGATGCGCCCCCAGCCACCCAGGTTGATTCTGCCGCCAGCATAAGGCTGCCAACCGACTATAGGATCGGGGCTGAGGATGAACTCGCGATTTCGGTATGGCATGAACCCGAGCTTTCACAGGGGGTCGTGGTGCGCCCGGATGGCCTGATCACTTTGCCGTTGTTAAACGATCTGAAGGTGCTGGGATTGACGACGGATGAGTTGCAGACTCTCCTAACAGAAAGACTGAAGGCCGTGGTGAACGACCCCCAAGTGACCGTTATCGTCAAGGCGGTCCATAGCCGTAAAGTTTATGTAATGGGAAATGTTGCGAAACAGGGGGCTTATCCTTTAGGTGGGAAAAAGACAGTCCTTGAGTTGATTGCGGAGGCGGGAGGAATCGGAGCTTTCGCGAAGACGCGCTCGATTTATATTATTCGCAGGACGGACGGAAAAGAGACGCGGATCCCGTTCAACTACAAGAGAGCGCTGTCGGGCAAGGGCGACAATCCAGAACTGCTTCCTGGCGACATGGTGGTTGTGCCCTGAGTATTGCGGTGTTCGCCGGTGGCCGTACCGGCGAAAAAAAGGACGTAGCGGGATGCAAAACGTAAAACGCCAGCACTTCTGGTTGCAGTTGATTATCGCTGCATCATTGGGATTTATGCCGGGCTTAATAGGTGCGCAGGAGCCGAACCCACAACAGCCGGACAATCCGCAGCAACAAAATCCACAGCCCGACAAAACGACTCAGGACGAGCAACCCGTGCCTCCGGTCGGGCCTGCGGCGACAGGGCCGACTCCCCTTGATGCCCAGATCCATCCGGCCGGTCAAGCAGTCCCCTGGTTTGGGAGTTCCTCCCCTCTGCGATGGGGCGATTTCTCAATTGCTAATTTTTCCTACAATTATGTAAACGACCGATTCCAGCCTTTCGGAGGCGGACCAAGCGAACATATCAACCTGGATATCTTGCGGACCTCCCTTGTCTTCGAACACTATTTCGGAAAGCAACATCTGCTGTTCCAGTACAATCCAGAACTTGCCGTTCTCAACGGGGATGTTGCCGGGAACGCCGGCATGGACAATGAGATTGCGCTAGGGACGACATTTCTGTTGACTCCTAGGTTCACTTTTGTGTTGAAGGACGCGTTCGTACAGATGCATGCGAGGCAACTCTATCCTCCGGACTATCTCGTTTATGATCAAATCGGCGGCAACCTGCTTCAAAACAATTTTCTCCAGAACGCCGGCAGCTACTTGATGAACACGGTTACAGGGATCGGAGTATACCAGTGGAATCCGCGAGATACCCTGACGTTTTCCTCCGCCTTCAAATACGCTCACACCACAGCAGATAATGATCTTGCCAACGAGGTTCCTGTAGAGACGGGGGACGATTTTTCTGAGTCGGTGGCCTTCACGCATCGCCTGACCTTGCGGCAGAGCATCGGAGCTGTCTACACGTTTGAACTGCTCCATGCATCGGAGAATGTGGCTGTTCCCGGTAACACATATTTCCACACGATCGCCGGCTTCTACGCCATCCAGGTTGCTGAGACTTGGGCCGTCCATGGGGAGCTCGGCGGTAATTTTGCTTTGTACCCGAACGGCGTACCGCCGCTCCGAACCCTGGCCGGGAGCGTTTCCATTGTGAAAAATTTCAAAAAAGACTTGGGAAATTTTGCGCTAGGCTACACGCGAGGACGCACGGAAAACAACTTCATTACAGCCCACACCGGCGATTTAGTTCAGGCCGTCTACTCGCAACACCTCTTCAAGCGTTTGGTCTGGAATAGCGGCGCTGGTTATTACCGAGAGATGGGCGCAGATCCGCGAGACACGGGAAAAATACTGTCCACGGCGCTAGCCTACGAAATCATCCCAAACTTCTTCCTGTCCGGCGAGTACACATATCTTTGGCAGAGGGCTACCACTCCGCAATTACTCTCTGGGCAGAGAAACACGTTTGTTTTCGGCCTGAAGTGGGAGCCACACCCACTCTTGCCGCACTAGGTCACATTGCCAACGGTTTGTGTCCCGATTCCCGGCGGTTTGGGAGATCCCTAGTACGGCCAGGACGTTCGTTTCATCGACATTGGTTTAGGACCATTGATTTCCCAGACAGAACTTCCTGCTCCCGGGCTCTACCCGGCACCTAGATCGTCGAATAGGGGACACTAAACAGCGGCGGAAAGTCCGGAACTAGGGAATTGATTTCCCTCGCGAGCCGAGTCAGCTGTGCGAAAACCCAGTCGGTGAGCTTAGCTTCAGTAAGTGTTGTATGTTCAAACATTTAGGCCATAGCATGCAAGTACTGGGACGTTGATTTTTGGCCCTTAAAATGCTTTGTATGCCATGGGCAACAAGTTTTTGGCACGTGAAACGAAGGAGGCCTGCTTCTCGTGGGCTCTATCGAAAACAGGAATTTGTTTGGACCTCATGCGGCGGAAGGCCCTCAGTTGGGGATGTATTGGGAAATCGCTGTCCGGCGCAAGTGGTGGATCTTGCTGAGCGTTATCGGATTGTTTGTCTGTGCAACGGTGTTTGCGTACAGGCTTCCGGACATGTATCGGGCAGAAACCGTGATTCAGGTGGACTCCGCGCAAGTGACTACCCCCATCGTAATGCCCATCAACAACGGAGACATTGCAGGGCGTCTGGCGACGCTTCAGCAACAGATACTTTCGCCGACCCGTTTGAAGAAACTGGTTGAGGCGGAAGGGCTCTATCCAGAAACGACAGGCAAGAAAACCGAAGAGCAAGTGGTTCGCTCCATGCAGAAAGCGATCATTGTTGATGTTGGGGCTCCCGGGGCCGGAAAACTGAGCACCTTCCGCATCGCTTACAGCAGCCCGCGGCAAGCCGAAGTCGCCCGGATCGCGAATCACCTGGCACAGATGTTCATTGAGGAAAACGTGGCGGCGCGCATCAGTTCGGCGGAGGATACGACGCAGTTCCTTCAAGAACAGATGGAGGAGACAAAGCACGAACTGGACCAGAAGGACGCTGCCTTAGGGGCGATTAAGTCGCGAAACGTTCTTGAGCTTCCCGAGTCGAAGCCGTATCACATGGAGGCTTTGGCAAACCTGCGGACCCAAGTACAAGCCATACAGGACAAGCTGCAGAATGATCAGAGGGAGAAGGGCATTTTGCAATCGATGATGATGTCCGGCGACGATGCCCCAACAGTGGACGTGGGCAGTGGTGGCGGGACAGGAGGCGCGACGAACCCGTACGACGCGCAGATATCGAAGTTAGAGAGCAAGTTGTCCGACCTCAGGTCTCGCTACGGACCTGGACACCCGGATGTTCGCCGCACGCTAGATGAGTTGAACCGCCTGAAAGCAAAAGCAGCCTCTGATGCAAAGGACAACCCGCCGGTGGAGACCGAAGTGCAGCAGCCTGCGGTCCAGGTACAGAGGAAGCGGCGCAATCCTGTGCTGGAAGCGCAAATTACAAACCTCGATCAGGATATTCAAGACCAGACGAAGTTGCTGCAACCGCTGCAAGCGCAGATGGCGATGCATGAGGCAAAACTGCAACAGATTCCAGCGTTCGAACAGCAGATCGCAAGGTTGCAGCAAGACTACGATGCTTTGAAAGCACAGTACGCGGGCTTACGCGAAAAAGAAAAGACGGCCGAAATTTCGCACGCCTTGGAAGTGCACCAAAAGGGCGAGAAGTTCGAAGTTCTGGATCCCGCCGTGGCCCCAATTCACCCGGCTTCGCCAAACCGGGTGCTGATCAGCCTTGTCGGACTGTTTGGTGGTTTGCTTGCGGGAATTGCACTCGCGGCCATGGCGGACATGAACGATGAGTCTGTCCGTTCCGAAAATGAAGCCTCGCGGATTTTTGGAAAGCCGATACTGAGTGGAATTCCGCCGATCGTATCGGCCAAAGAGAAGCGTGCTTCCCAAATCCGTGCGGCTGCAATGGTTGCTGGAACCGTAGCTGGAGCTGTGACGGCTGGTTTTCTGCTCTCTTTTTTGGCGGGAGGACTCTTCTAGATGTATCTCTCTTACTATGAGTTGAAAGAAGAGCCGTTTCGCCTTACGCCCGATCCGCACTTCCTGCATCTCTCAGAGCCGCACCAAAATGCCCTGACTGTCTTGTTGGAGGGCATCCTGTACCGGAAGGGGTTGGTCATGGTGACCGGCCCGATTGGTACCGGAAAGACCACGCTCGTCCACACTGCCCTTGAAATGCTGACGGACATTTCGAAACAGAAGATGCCTATCAAGAGCGCGCTCATGTTTCATCCGACGCTGACGCGCGACGAGTTCCTGGAGATGATGCTGGAGGATTTCGAAATTTCTTGTCCTTCCACTAGCAAACCCGGCCGCTTGATGGCTCTGCACCAAATGCTGCTTGATGTGCAGAAGCAGGGTGGAACAGCCGTTCTGTTCATCGACGAAGCGCACCTGCTCACCAGCGAACTTCTGGAGGAAATTCGTCTGCTCGGGAATGCCGACACCCATCGAGAGAAGCTGTTGCAGATCGTGCTCAGCGGGCAGCCGGAGCTGATAACGATGATGAACCGGCGTGAGCTGAGCGCTCTGCAGCAACGTATCGCCGCACGAGCCAATCTAAGGCCGTTGAGCTTGCCGGAGGTTCGTTCCTACATCGCCGAGCGGCTGCATCTCGCGGGATTGCAAGGGGCGTCGCCGTTTTCCCCAATCGCGCTCGATGAGATTCTTCAATATTCATCCGGTGTGCCGCGATTGATTAACTTGATCTGCGACGCTTGCCTTACGCTCGGTTTTCGGACGCAGCGGAAGACAATCCATCAGGACATCGTTGAAGAGGTTGCGGTGTCGCTGGGTTTGGTTGCGCCGACCCCGGCTCTCGTAGAGAAAAAAAGCATGACATTCCTTCTGGACAGCCCCGCGAGCGTGCCGAGTGCGCCGAAATCGATTGTTGATAGCTTGATTGAATCCATGAAACGAAACCGCGAAACGGCAGTGAGGTAACCCGCGATGAGCAAGTTTTTCGACCAGACAGTAAGATCCCGGGATATGGCGGCGTCTGTTGAGGAAGCAAAGCAGCCGGAGGCGCAGAAGCGTCCGGAAGTGGTGCCAGTCCCGAAGCCGACATCCGCTGAACTCGGAGCTTCACGTCTCGTTAACTGCCGGAGGATGGAAACGCCCTTGGCCGGCCTCCTGCAAGCGCAGTTTCGAGGCAGTGATTCGCTCGAGCCAATTCAGGAATCGTATCGCGCACTTCGCACACGGCTGCTTCGTCTGCGATCTGCACAGGGGCTCCGCTCGATCGTGATCACAAGCGCCGTTCAGGGCGAAGGAAAGACCCTAACTTCTCTGAATGTTGCCATGTGCTGCGCACAACTTTACGACATGCGGGTGCTCCTTGTTGATTCGGATATCCGGAGCCACGGTTTGACGCACCTCATCGGTTCGCCGGCGGGTCTGGGGCTTTCGGAAATTCTCGCAGGCACATGCGCGCCGGAAGAGGCGGTTCTTTCGACAGACCTGCCCAATCTGCACGTCTTGACTGCCGGGACACCCACTGCGCCACCGGCGGAGCTTCTCGCCAGCCTCCGGTTTCAGGAATTTATCGGATGGAGCACTGAGACCTTCAAACTGGTCATACTGGACGCGCCTCCGGTCCTGAATCTTGCCGATGTCGAAATCATCACTGCGAGCTGCGATGGCGTGTTGATGGTTGTTCGCGCGCAGAAAACGCGGCGAGACGTGCTCCAAAAATCGGCTGGTCAGATTGATTCGAAGAAACTTCTTGGAGTCGTATACAACGCCGCGGAAAACGTACATCACCATTACACTTATTAAGGCGCTTCAGAGAAGCAGGTAAAGAAGCCAGTTGTTATCGGAACGCCACGTCTAATCGCGGCAGAAGAAGTGAACCCGACTATTATGTTTCCTAATTTGAAACTCAAGATTTTCCTCCGTGGCAGCCATCAAAACCGGCTGGCAAAGAGCGTTGGAATCGACGAAACCGTCCTAAGCAAGATAATCCGCGGTTATCGAAAGCCAACTCCGGAGCAAAGAAAGCTCCTGGCAGAATTTTTGGAAGCGGACGAGGCATGGCTGTTCGAGCGGTTCGACGCACCACCTCCACAGGCGGAAGAAGTCGGAACCGCCACAATCAAAGGGGCGGGCGAAGATGGCGATAATTGAGCGTTCTGCTGCGATGCAGCAGAGAGAAAATTCGCCCCGGGACTCGACTCCTCTTCAGATTCATGCGTTGACTCCCGAGATGGAAGCCCAGTGGAACGATTTCGTCCAGGGCCACCCAAAAGCTACTTTCTTCCACCAGATCGGCTGGAAAAAAGTAATGCAGGAGACGTACGGATATCGTCCTTTCTACTTTTATGCCGAGCGTAACGGCCAAATTACCGGAATCGCACCAATCTTCCTGATTTCCAACTGGATGACGGGCCGCTGCTTGATCTCACTTCCCTTCGCCGTTTATGGCGGAATCTGCGCGAATGACCCCGAAGGCGACGTCGCGCTGATGGCCCATGTCGAACGGGTTGCTGAATTGGAACGGGTGCAGTATCTGGAAATTCGCAACCGGAATGGCGCGATTTTGCCGGGCTACCAGGCGAATTCTCGGTACGCGACGTTCACGCTTCCCCTGGTGAGTGATACGGAGTCTCTCTACAAGTCGCTTCCGAAGGACATTCGTTACATGATCCGCAAGGGTGAGAAAGCTGGCCTGACGGTCAAGCGCGGCGCGGAACAGCTTGATACGTTTTATCACCTTATGACGGTTAACCTTCGGCGGCTTGGCACCCCCGCTTTTCCACGCGCACTTTTTCAAAATCTAATTCGCGAGTACCCATCGCAGACGGACATCACGATCGTCTATTCCGCCGGGAAGCCGGTATCGGGCGGCATGTCCTTTTTTTTTCGCGATTGGATGCAGCCGTACTACATCGGTTCACTGGATGAGGCGAAAGGCCTAGCTGCGAACAATTTCTTGTGGTGGGAACTGATGAAGCACGGAGCACAAAAGGGCTGCGCGACGTTCGATTTCGGAAGGAGCAAGAGGGACTCCGGGAATTTCGCTTTTAAGAAAAAATGGAATCCCCAGATCGATACGCTGAGCTATCAAGTACGCCTGGTCCGCCGCAAGGAAATGCCGAATTTCTCGCCCACAAACGCAAAGTTCCAGATGGCGACCAATGCCTGGAAGAAAATGCCACTGAAACTCACGCGAGTGCTCGGCCCCCGCGTTGTGCGATGGTTTCCCTGAGATCCACGGAGGACACCGGGCGAACGAGCATCTCTCGAATTACGCCTCTGTTTTTGGACAAAATGGGCATGCAAACCCAAGAAGCGGCTGCTAAACTCGTGGACCCGGCGTCTCGCGATTTCGCGGAAATAAGGACGGAGCGCCTGCGGGTGCTGCATGTGATCCCGCAGCTTGGATTGGGCGGAACCGAAAAAGGCGTTTTGAAGGTGATCCGAGGGCTCGGCGAAGACGGATTCACGCACCAGATCTGCGCGGTGAGAGGGATTGACACGGAATTTGCCAAGCGGGAGGGCATCGAATCAAAAGCGCACTCCACAGATTCGTTGAGAGATGGTTTTCAGTTTCCATTGTTTCGGCTGAGGAAAATCATGGAAGAGTTCCGACCGCACATTGTTCATTCACGGAACTTCGGAGCACTCGAGGCCGTCCTTGCGGCGCGCCTTGCCCGTGTACCCGTCGCGATACACAGTGAACACGGCTATGAACTGGAAATCCTTCGTGGGCTGCCCATGCGACGCCGGGTTCTTTGCCGCTGCTTCTACGGGCTGGCGGATGCGGTGTTTACGGTGACAGATGATCTCCGCAAATACCACGCCGCGCAGTCCTGGTTACCTGCCGATCGATTCCGGGTAATCTACAACGGCGTGGATACGGAAATGTTCTCACCCCATCCGCTTTCGGCGGCGCAGGTGCGGGCTGAGTTGGGAATTCCGGACGGAAGATTCCTGATTGGAAGCGTTGGACGGCTCGTTGCCATCAAGGATTACAGAACATTGCTCCGCGCGGCGGAGATTCTCGTGCTCGAGGGCCTTGACATACACGTTCTCCTCATCGGTGCAGGCCCGGAAATGCCAAACTTGCAGAAATATGTGGCGGGCTCGAACAGCTTGGCGGGAAGAGTGACGTTGCCGGGGGCCTCTGACCGAGTCCCGGAGTTGCTTAATGCGATGGACGCTTTCGTTCTGCCGTCCATTTGCGAGGGGATGTCGAATACGATCTTAGAGGCAATGGCTTGTGGGATCCCGGCCATTGTGACGCGCACTGGAGGCAATCCGGAACTCATTGAAGAAGGCTGCTCCGGCTTCCTCTTTCCGCCGCGCAACGTCGAGATGCTGTCTGCATTGCTGTCTCGCCTGGCGGAGAGCAGCGGAACCCGACGTGAGTTTGGAGCGTCCGGGCGACGGCGCGCGGTTGAGCAATTTAGCCTCGCCGGCATGATGCAGCGCTATCAGGAGATGTACATCGAACTAGCCTCGCGCAATGGCGTGAGGGGAGGGAACTAGGTCACGCTATGTGCGGAATTTGCGGCATTTTCGAGTACGAACGCCGGACGGACATGCCGGCTGAAGTCGTGCACCGGATGAATCAGACGATGATTCACCGCGGACCGGACGATGGCGGTGTATTTGTCGGCCCGGGGATCGGACTCGGCCATCGGCGACTCAGCATCATCGATCTCGCGGGCGGGCACCAGCCGATGACTAACGAGGACGGCACGGTTTGGGTGTTGCTCAACGGCGAGATCTACAACTATCCGGAATTGCGCGCCGAACTCTTACAGCGCGGTCACAAGTTCGCGACAAAGTCCGACACGGAAGCAATCGTCCATCTCTATGAAGACTATGGCAAGGACTGCTTCGCCAGGCTGCGAGGAATGTTCGCGATTGCCATTTGGGATCAGAAGAACCGTAAAGTGGTTCTGGCTCGCGATCGTGTCGGGAAGAAGCCGCTCTTCTACGCCGCAGACGGAAAACGCATATTATTTGGTTCCGAGCTGAAAGCGTTGCTGGCCGGCGACTCCTTGTCGCGCGAGATGGATGAGCAAGCGCTCTCCGATTATTTTTCGTTTGGATATATCCCCGCGCCCAAGACGATTTACCGATCCGTCCGCAAAGTCATGCCCGGGCACTACTTGGTCGCGTCCGAAAGCGGCGTCCGTGAGACGGGCTACTGGGATTTGTCCTTCGGCCACGTCGAAGAGAGAAACGAGACGGATTGGGGCGAGCGCCTGCGCCACGAATTGTCCGAAGCCACGCGCGTTCGCTTGATGAGCGACGTGCCGCTCGGCGCCTTTTTGAGCGGAGGGATCGACTCGTCCGCCGTGGTGGCAATGATGAGCCGCTTGATGCAGCGCGCGGTGACCACGTGTTCGATTGGTTTCAACGAAGAGAAGTTCAACGAGGCGGAGTATGCACTTCAAGTTTCGAAGTTGTTTTCCACCGATCACCACGTCGAAACGGTAGAACCGAATGCGGTTGAGATTGTGGACAAGCTCGCGTGGCACTACGATGAGCCGTTCGCGGATTCCTCTGCAATTCCAACGTACTACGTTTCCAAGATTGCCCGCCGGTACGTGACGGTGGCTCTCGGAGGAGACGGCGGCGACGAGAGTTTCGCTGGTTATCGGCGTTACAAGCTTGATTATTACGAAAATCGGTTGCGAAACCGAGTTCCCGCGGGTTTGCGGCGTTCCGTGTTTGGGCCACTGGGGCGCTGGTATCCGCCGCTTGCCTGGGCCCCGCGGGTGTTTCGGGCAAGATCGACCTTTCAGAGTTTATCGCACTCGCCGCTGGAGGGCTATTTCAATTCAATTTCTTACTTTCGTCCGAACGATAAAGAACGTTTGTTCACCTCAGATTTCCGTGCGCGCCTCGGCAACTACAATTCGATTGACGTGTTCCGCGAATATTACGACCGCGCGGACACCAAGGACCCGCTGTCCAAGATTCAGTATCTGGACATCAAAACATATCTGACAGACGACATCTTGACGAAGGTGGATCGCGCGAGCATGGCGGTGTCGCTCGAAGTGCGGGCACCGATGCTGGACCACAAGTTCATGGAGCTTGCGGCGTCGATCCCCAGCAACTTAAAGCTGCGAAAGGGCACGGGGAAATACATTCTCAAGAAGTCGCTGGAACCCACGCTGCCTTTCGAGATCCTGTATCGCCAGAAGCAAGGATTTGCGATCCCGCTCGGTGATTGGTTCAGGCGGGAACTTAAAGATATGGCGCACCATGTAATTGTGGAGACTGCCGATGGCATTTTGGACCAGCGGTTCCTCGGGATGATTTGGGAGCAACACCAGAAACGTTACTACGACCGGTCGGCGTTACTTTGGGCGACACTGATGTTCAGAAAATGGCAGGCAACGTTTTGCAAATAGACGCAGGAATGGCATGAGCGGAATCTGCGGCATATGCGAAGTCGGGCGGGAGCTTGCCGCGAGCAGCGTCTTGCCGATGCTCGAGGCGATGACCCTTTCAGACGAGTCCGAGCGCGACGCGCTTGGAGGGCGTTCGATTGCCCTGGGAGCGGCGCGACGCTGGTCCTTCCAGCGAGCAGCTACGGCTGATGGAGTGTCCGTTGCGGTTGACGCAGACATCATTGCTTACGAACCGATAGCAGAGGAGTTGTCCGTCCCGGTAGCGACTGTGGCGGCGATGTCTGTCGCGGAGCTGATCATACGCCTGTACGCGCGGCAGAAAACCGACTTTCTGAAATCCCTGCATGGTGGCTTTTGCATTGCGCTGTGGGATGAGAGACAACAGACGCTCGTTCTCGCCATTGATCGTCTCGGAATCAAGAGTCTGTATTGGTGCCGAGAGGGCGACCGACTCCTGTTTGCGGGTCGCGCGGGCGCGGTTCGGACGGTTCGAAGGGAATCGCTTGAGGCAAATCCGGATGCCGTCCTTCAGTTTTTGCTGTTCGCGTCGGTGCCGGCGCCACTGACGAGCGACCGTGGGATGTATAAGCTACCACCAGGAACGGCGCTGCAGTTTGCCAACGGAATCGTTACGGAAAAGCAGTATTGGGACCTCGAATACCCCGAAAGCGACAATCACAGCGTCGCGCATTGGTCGCGAGAATTGCGTGACGGGATGCGCGCGGCTGTTCATCGTCACTTGGCCAACTGCGACCCGCCTTCGACGGGCTGCTATTTGAGCGGCGGGACAGACAGCAGCTCGGTAGTGGCGTTCGTGAGTGAAAAACATCGGCCGGCACAAACTTTTTCCATTGCGTTTGAAGAATCGAATTTCAGCGAAATTGAATTTGCGCGGACAACCGCGGCAAAGTTTGGAACGCGCCACCACGAAAAATTTCTTACACCGCAAGACGCCTGCGATGCGATCGACAAGATCATTGCGTATTACGACGAGCCCTTCGCGAACTCCTCGGCGATCGGGTCTTACTATTGCGCTGCACTGGCGCGGGAGAAAGGTGTCGGCACGCTGCTCGCAGGAGATGGAGGCGACGAGCTCTTCGGCGGGAACGAGCGTTACGCGACTGACAAGCGATTCACACTGTATCATTCGATTCCGCGCTGGTTGCGCCGCGGCATTGTCGAGCCGCTAACGGGTCTGCTGCCGGACAATGAGAGCAAATGGAGCCTTCCGCGACGCTATGTTCGGCGCGCAAATATTCCGAATCCAAGGCGAATTTTGTCCTACGGTTTTTTCTTGAGCATGCGCCCGGAAGAAGTGTTTGACGGCGGATTTCTGGAGAAGATCGAAGTGGGCAAGTGGTTGGCGATTCCCGAAGGGCACTTTGCACGCGCCAAGGCAACAAGCGAGCTGAACAAGATTCTTTATCTTGACATAAAGATGACGCTCGCCGACAACGATCTCCGTAAGGTGTCCGGTACGGCGGAACTCTCCGGTGTCAACGTGCGCTATCCGCTGCTGGACGATCGCCTCGCCGAGCTTTCCGGACGCATTCCGGCCACGCTGAAATTAAAGGGATTTGAAAAGCGCTACATCTTCAAGCAGGCGATGAAAGACATCCTTCCGCAGAAAGTTCTCTACAAAACCAAACACGGATTCGGAGTGCCTCTCGCGCAGTGGCTACTGGAGAATCCGCGCATGAAGCAGTTGACCGGTGACATGATGAGCGATCCCCTTACGCGGCAGCGCGGGTATTTCCGGGCGGGATTCATCGAGAAATTGATGGAACTTCATCGCCGACAGCCGAACTTCTACGGCGAGATCGTATGGTATCTTGTGGCACTGGAGTTGTGGCACCGGCAGCATCTGGAGAAGGCCCGCGAGGCGGTCCATGCTGGCTAAGAGGGGAGCGTCTTCAGCGTTGATGAGCGGTGCGCGGGAGAATTCCGAGCCGATACCGTCCTTTAGCGCGCGGGAGTGGCTGCGGCGCGGTCTTGCAGCAAGCCTTCATGCAACGGGTGCGCTGGGCTTGCTGCGCCGATTTGAGGCCACTCGCCAATTCCTTTCTTCGCCGGCGTCAAGATGGCCGACAATCCGGCGGTTCGCAGGATCGAAATTCGGGATTCTGTGCTACCACCGCGTTGGGACGGAAGGCGTGCCGTTGTTCTCACGGTTAGATCCAGGGGTCTTTGAAGCCCAGATGAAGTATGTCCGAAAACATTATCGCCTGGTACCTCTCGGACAACTCTGCAGGGAAATAACGAACGGCGATGCCGTGCGGCCCACGCTTGCGATCACTTTCGATGACGGCTATCGAGATTTGTATACGCACGCGTTCCCGGTGCTGCGGAAGTACGAAATTCCCGCGACGATCTATCTGATCGGACGAAGCATGGAGACAGGCGAATCGCCCTGGTACGACCGCATTTTTGTTGCCCTCGATAATGCGTCGGAAAGCTCGATCGAACTGGAGATGGATAGGCCTCGCCGATTAGCCCTGACCTCCGCAGCAGCCCGTCGCAAAGCTGCGTGGGAGATTGTGTGTTTTCTCCGCACGATTTCCGACGTGAGGCGGCGGAATTGGTGCCTGGCATTTGAAACGCGGATGAAACCGCCCCAAGAAAAGCTCGCGCGGCGCATGTTGGATTGGGATCAGGTTCGATCGATGCAAGCCGGCGGTATTTGTTTCGGCGCGCACACGATGACGCATCCTTGCGTTGCGCAGGTCGAAGCTGCAAAGCTCGAAGAGGAACTGTGCGCGTCGCGGAGGCTGCTGGAAGCGAGACTGGATGCACCAGCCGAAGATTTCGCGTATCCATTCGGGAAAATAAGCGACTGCCTTTCTACGGGCAATGGCTATCTAGCGCAATGCGGCTACCGCTCCGCAGTAACAACGGTCGAAGGAATTAATTCCGCCGGAGCAAACCTTATGCGGCTGAACCGGATGCAGGTTGGCGATGACCGTTCGCTTTCGCTGTTCGCTTTCAATTTGGCTCGGATGTTTTTTGAAAGTGTTTTAGAGAATTCGATTTCACCAGATGCCATCCGGGCAGACGGCCGCTCTCTCAAAACGGACCGGAGCGCTTCTTAGGAACCGCCTATGCGAGACTTCATAGTATTGGCGATCATTCTTGGCGCGGCACCCGTTTGCCTCTTCAATCCTTACTTTGGTGTTTTGATGTGGTATTGGGTAACATATTTCAATCCTCACCGTTTCACCTGGGCTTTTGCCTACGACTTTCCGGTTGCTGCGGTGATTGCGTTGCCCACATTACTGGGAACGTTATTCGCAAAGAAGTCCATGCGATCACTCGCCGTTCGAGAGAGCGTTTTACTCCTGGCCCTTTGGGCCTGGTATGCGTTCACATACATTCATGCTCAGGGCGTGCCGCTTTTTGCAGGCAATATGGCGGACGCCGCCTATGAGATGGGACACATCAGCAAGATTCTTTTGTTCACGATTGTAATGATCCTGCTGGTGAGCACGAAAGAGAGACTTCGCGGCGTGATTTTCGTGACCGCGGGCAGTTTGGGACTACTGGCCGTCAAAGGGGCGTTGTTCGGGTTGCGGACTTCTGGAGAGGCGCGTGTCTGGGGGCCGCCGGACTCGTTCCTGTCCGACAACAACGCGTTCGGTCTTGCGCTCAACATGTGCTTGCCGCTGCTTTTTTTCCTCGCCGGCCAGGAAAAGCGCAAATGGCTGCGAATAGCGATCTGGATCACATTTGCATCCACGATTCTGGTGACTTTGTTAACCTACTCGCGTGGGGCGCTGCTTGGCCTCGGCGTGGTACTCGCGGCCCTTATGCTGAAGTCGCGCCACAAGGTCGTCGGCGCATTTTTCCTGGTGGTTGTGGCCTTTCTTGTCTTGAGTTTTGCGCCGGAGGCGTGGATGCAGCGCATGGGTCAATTCTTTAGCGGTGACCTTGACGCTTCCGCAGAGCAGCGGCTCGTTTCGTGGGGGACATCCTGGAATTTTGCGCATGACTATCCGCTTACCGGCGGTTCGTTCGATGTCTTGCCAAACGTCGATGTGTTTCAACGTTATCAGCCTCGGCCCCTGCCGCTGGGGTTTTTGTCGAGCGGCCCGCACAGTATATATTTTCAGCTTCTCGCGGATCAGGGATTCCCGGGGCTGGGGTTATTTGTTGTGCTGATCGGTTCGTGCTATTGGAGCTTATGGAGGGTTCGAATTGCCGCGCGGTCGATACCAGCAGCAAATTACCTCGTACCGTACGCGCATATGGTTGAAGTTTCCATCCTTGGCTTCATGGTAAGCGGCGCCTTTCTGGGTTTTGTTTACCTTGATGTCATCTACCAGATGATTGGCTTGGTGGTCGTGTTAAAGGTCTTGTTGCAGAGCGAGCGGCGAGCTTACTTTGAAGCTTCTCATTCCCAACAAGATAACGTAATCGACGTTACGCCAGAGTCAGAGCTGGCTGCCGTATGAGATTTCGTTGCGTCAGAAACAACACGGGAGGGCGCACCACGATGTTGCGATTCCGAAGGCTGGCCGGGAGCCAGCGCGCGATGCGCTTCTTGCTGGCTGTGGGCCTTCTCCTCGTGCTTCCTCATCGTCTGACGGGACAGACGTGGAATTGGACCTCGGAAGATGTTGACTTTCAGGGCGAGAGCACCTGGATCGCAACCGATGCCGAGGGCAATTTGCATGTGAGCTACTACGCGATGACGGGCGGGCAGTTGAAGTACGCCTTTCGTCCAGCCAATGGTACAAAGTGGTTCACGATGACACTGGAGCACAGCCTGGGTTTTTTCGTTACGCGAATCACAGTCGATTCGAACTCGAATCCGTGTATCTGCTACACGCCACGGGTCACGAAGTACGCCCATTGGGATGGCAAGAAATGGCACACTCAGGAAGTCGACCCGGGGTCCGGCGTCGTAGGGTTCTGGTGCTCCATCAATGTGGGGGGCGACGGCAAGCCGCAGATCTCTTGGTATCTGGAAGGCGGCACGTACTTTCGCTACGCGATCTTAAACGACGGGGTGTGGGCAGCCCAGTCGATAGAAGGCGGAAACGGCGCACTGCCCGGCAAATGGAACTCGATGGCGCTCGACTCGCAGAACCGCCCTAGAATGTCCTACACGTGGTTTCCGACGGGCATGCTGAAGTACACGGAGTTTGACGGCAAGAAATGGAAGATAACTTCACTCGATTCGCCAAACGATAGCCCCGGCGGCACACGCGGAATGGGCTCTTCACTAGCACTCGATGGCCAGGGCAATCCAATGATTGTCTATTACACTGAGGATGCACTTAAGATGGCGCATTACGTCGACGGGAAGTGGAACAAGGAAATCATCGAGCAACTTCCTCCGTTCGGGCCCTTGTACGGATGGAGAAGCTTCCGGAGTTCGCTTGTTCTTGACAGCAAAGGCCACCCGCACATCGGATTTCAGAGCCTCAAGGGACTGGAGCATATGTGGTGGGATGGAAAGCAGTGGAGATCGCAGCTTTTGATCGCGGCGTTGGGCAACACGTACTACGATAATGCGATGGCCATCGACAAAGGGGATAATCTTTTTATCAGCTATCGAGACCCGGTGGACGGGTCGCTGAAGGTTCTCGCCGGCCGACCGACTCCAGCAAAGTCTGTAACTCCTGAACAAAAAGTAAAACCAAGCGAACAGTGAAGGTTTAATCGGATCGCCCGGTCTCAGGGCTTCCAGTAATGAGAGAATGTTGAGAACAAACGTGATAGCAGGCCTGTTCTGGTTTTTCAGCGGACTAGTAGTCTATGTGTATGCGGGATATCCAATTTTGCTCGCGCTGCTGGCTCGTCTGTTTCCTCAGGAGAATTCAAAGAGCGATCGCTTTGTAGACCGCGCAACCCTTCTCATCTCCGCGTTCAATGAAGCTCCGGTGATCGGCGAAAAAGTTGAGAACTCTCTTGCGCTGGACTACCCGCATGGACAGCTGGAGATTATCGTGATTTCGGACTGTTCTAGTGACGGCACGGACGAAATTGTCCGCGGCTATGGCTCGAGAGGTGTGCGGCTCCTGCGGCAGCCGCAGCGACTCGGCAAGACGGAAGGGCTCAACCTTGCAGTTCCACAAGCGACGGGTGAGATTCTCATTTTCTCGGATGCCAATGCGATCTATCAACGCGATGCGGTCCGGCAGCTCGTCGCGCACTTTGTGGATAAGGAAGTGGGATACGTTGTTGGCAACGCACGGTATCGCCAAGTCGAGGGAGAGGTGGCTTCGGCGGAGTCAGAAGGGCTCTATTGGAAACTTGAAACCTGGCTCAAGCAGAAGGAGTCTGATTTTGGCTCGGTTGTAGGCGGAGACGGCGCGATTTACGCCATTCGCCGCGAACTGTTCAATCCCCTGCGCCCAACGGACATCAACGATTTCCTGAATCCACTTCAGATTGTGGCGCGTGGTTACCGGGGAGTCTACGAACCCTGCGCGGTCTGTTTCGAAGAAGCAGGAGAAAGTTTTGGGAAGGAATTTCGCAGAAAAGTACGCATCATTAGCCGTAGTCTAAACGCGCTCCTGCGCGCTCCACGAGTGCTCCTCCCTTGGGTTCAGCCTCGCCATTGGTTCGCGCTGGTTTCACATAAACTACTGCGTTGGTTCATTCCTATATTTCTCATTGCCCTTCTCTGTTGCAACGTAGTTCTTGTCGACGCGCCCTTCTTTCGAATTGCGCTCGGCCTACAAGTGCTGTTCTACGCCTTCGCCGCCGTCGGTTGGATACTTGAGAGGAGCGGCAAATCGGTGAAGACGTTCTATCTGCCTTATTATTTCGTTTTGGTGAATCTGGCGTCGCTGTTTGGCATCTGCAAGCTTCTGACGGGATCCTTGTCGCCCACCTGGCAGACAATTCGCCAAGCGAAGCCTGCTGGGCACGATCCCAGCGCGCCGGTCACGGGCAAGGAGTCCTGAGCCTTGTCCCTGCGCGTTCTCCACGTGCTCGATCATTCCGTGCCAGTACTGGATGGTTACAGCCATCGCAGCCGCAGCGTCATCGCTGCGCAGCGGGCCCTGGGCTTTCTTCCCACCGTCGTGACCAGCCCTCTGCACAACCTCGATGATCCCAACGCTCGCGAGATAGACATCGATGCAGTTCACTACTATCGAATTCCGGAAGATGCGGGTTTTCTTTGGAATGCAGTGAGAAACCGCAGCCCGTTTCTTCGAGAATGGTCTGTCGTTCGTCTGCTTGAACGCCGAATCAGCTCTCTGCTAAACACTGGTGAGTTTGATTTGGTCCATGCGCATTCTCCAGCCCTTTGTGGTCTGGCAGCGGCGCGAGCGGCAGAAGCCCACGCCTTGCCATTCGTTTACGAAATTCGATCCTTTTGGGAGGACGGAATAGATCAAAGCACAGCATCGCTACGCTATCGGCTTGCGCGCGGGCTCGAAACACGGGTTGTGAGGCGCGCCGATGCGGTTGTGGGCATTGCCAAGCCAATTCTTCGGGATATCGCGGCACGCGGAATCTCTGAATCGCGTTTGTTTCATGTTCCCAACGGAGTGGACTCGGCGCGTTTCAATCCGCGTCCTCGCGACAATGTTCTTGCCGCACAGCTCGGCGTAACCGGTATTCCGACTTTGGGTTTCATCGGCACATTCTTTCCCTGGGAAGGGGTGACCTGGCTTGTAGGTGCAGCTTCCGCACTGCATCGTCGCGGTGTGTACTTCAAGCTTCTGATGGTGGGAGATGGCGCGGACGCTGAGGCGGTTCGTGCCGCGATCCAAGATCAAAATGCAGGCGCTTTCGTGAGTTACCTCGGGCGCGTAAGCCACGAAGAGGTCGAGCGTTACTATTCGCTTATGGATGTGCTCATCTACCCGCGCCGACGTTTGCGAATCACCGAAGCTGTTACGCCGCTCAAGCCCCTGGAAGCGATGGCACTTGGCAAAGCAATCCTCGGGAGCAATGTGGGCGGAATTCGCGAACTCATCGATGCCGAAGCGACGGGGATTCTGTTTGAACCTGGCGACATCGAGGATTTTTGCCGGCAATCGGAACGCTTGTTGAGGGACCCAGCGTTGAGACAGAAACTGGGACACCAAGCGCGGACGAAGGCATGTGAAGAGAAGGATTGGAAAACGGTAGCGCGTCTATACGAGCCTGCGTATGCTGCCGCTCGCGTAAACGCCAAAAGGCGCTGATGGCCGGGGTGACTCATGGTTAGCTGTGCTCGGCCCGAACTTCAGAACGCAAGGTTTCCCGCTTCCTCGGGTCGGACCGAAATCATCGGGGCACGGCGGGTTTTGGGTGCAGACTCAATATCCGACCCACCTAAGTCCATATATATAAATGTGTTACAATGATTCCAGAAGGTGAGTGGGTCTTGCGATTAGGAGAAACTCGCTCCCGTCATTGGGATGGTTTGCAGTAAGCCAAAGGATCTGGTCCATGCTGGGAAAGGGTTCCGCGGCGAGAATCGACGCTAATCAGACGATGCGAAATGCACTTACAGTCGATCTCGAAGATTACTACCACGTCAGTGCATTCAGTGAACAGTTACCGGTAGATCGGTGGAACACAGCAACAAGTCGCATCGAGCGGAACACCGAACTATTGCTCGATTTGCTCGACTCGGCGGGATGCAAGGCAACGTTTTTCACTCTTGGCTGGGTGGCGGAGCAGCATCCCGAAGTTGTGCGCAAGGTGGCCGAACGCGGTCACGAAGTCGCCTGCCATAGCCTGCGTCACCGCACCGTGTACAAAATGACGCGCGAGGAATTTCGCGACGACACGTTGCGGGCGAAATCCTTGCTGGAGAATTGCTGTGGCACGCGTGTTGTCGGCTACCGCGCACCAAGTTTTTCCATAACTGATAAATCGCTGTGGGCGCTTGAAGTGCTGGCGGAGCTTGGCTTTACTTTCGATTCCAGCATTTTCCCCGTCCAGCATCCGAATTACGGCATACCCAACTTCGCGCGAGATCCCCATCGTGTGCAGACGCCCAGCGGGCCGATCGTGGAGTTCCCAATGACGGTTCTCGAAATCGCGGGACTTCGGTCTCCTTTTGGGGGTGGTGCATATCTGCGTTTTCTTCCCTACTGGTATACACGATGGGGCGTCCGATTTCTGAATGCGACCGAGAGCCGCCCGGTCTGCGTTTATTTGCACCCATGGGAACTCGACCCAGGCCAACCACGCATGTCTGGTAGCCTAACGTCGCGCGTGCGCCACTACGTCGGCCTGCGAAGAACGGCGGCAAAATTCGCCCATCTAATTCGTGATTTTGAATTCGGAACCTTGGGATCGATGGTCGATCACGTTTGAAGGCTCGTGCATTTTCCGTCGCAAGAAAAAGGTAAGGCGTCCTGCTGGCATCAGCCGCGGGCAAACACTCGCACGAGAGACTTCGATATTCCGCGCGAATACTCCCCGCGCTGACGCCCATCCAGGCAAACCAGCCAATAACCCGCCAGCGCCAAAGGAAGCACCAGAGTGATTTGCAAGAAAAATGCGAGGAGATGTTCGGCGCGCCAATAGCGCTCGATGCCGTACGTGGCCAGTGCGAAGGGTGCCACGGCAAGCAGCGGACGTAGCCACGCGGAGATTGCGTAGGTCAACGGATGAATGCGCAAGGCTCGGCGGATGTACCACGGCCAAAAGAGGAAAGTCGAAGCCATGCTTGGAATTACCGTTCCCCAGGCGACTCCCACAATTCCCATTCGCCGGACCAGGAATATGCTTAGCGCAAGATTGCAAACTCCCTCCGTTAAAATCATCGGAACGATCGGTTTGTGTTTGCTAAGCCCGAGAAGGGTTCCGCCCGTCACCGAGTTCGCTGCCCAGAAGACCAGCGTCAAGGAAAGGATGCGGATTACCGCCCCGGAGAGATCAGCGTACTGCGTGCCCATCCACAGGCCGATGAAGCTGCTCCCGCGAATCATGAGGGTGAGGGCAATGGGAAGCACGACCATCGTTCCAGCGCGACTGCCTAACAGCACAATCTTTTCCATGAGCGCGCGGTCTTCCTTCGCCTCCGCAGAGCTGGCTAGCGGTGTCATGGTCTGGGAGATGCCGGCCACAAGCGTCCGCGCGTACTCCGCGAGGTTGCCTCCGATCGCGTAGAACGTCACCGCCGAGACCGGCAGGAATGCTCCAATAACCACATTGTCGCTGGCGTAGATCAGGCTGGCGCTCACGTGCATGAGAAAAGAAAATACGCTGAAGGAAAATATCAATTTCACTCCAGCGCGGTCCGCGAAGGCCGGGCTGATTCGAAGCTCCGGGTACAAATGGTGCGCCATGCGAACGTTGGCCGCCAGTCGTGCGAGTGTAAAACCGAGCTGGATCAAAGCCAACGTCACGATTCCATAACCGAGATGCAGAAACAAGACGATTGTAAATGTCCGGAGCAGATTGTTGGCGATTTCGATTCCGTTGGTGAGATCGAACCGCTGCAATCCGACCAATATTCCGCCGAAGACGCCGTTCACAAGCGAAGTCGCGATGCTCAAGCCCGTAATGACTAGCACGATGCGAGAAGCGGCCAAGTACTGTGGGGGAATCCTAAGTCTCCCTACGACGAGCGTGGCGAATACCACCGAGGTCGAGAAAGCAATCAGGCCCGCGGACGAAAAGATGAGCATTGCAGACGAGGCCACGTTGCTGGCGTTATGATGGGCCGCTTGCGAGTGGAATTTGGCGACGTATCGGGTAACCGCGCCTCGAACGCCCAGGTCCAGAAGCCCGAGATAACCAGTAAGGGACAGAATGAGGGTCCAGACGCCGTATCCGTTATTTCCGAGATGGCGTACGACATAGGGCGACAGGAAGAAATTGACAGCCATTGCAAGGACATAGGCGCCCCAGTTCGAAGCCACGTTCCTCATTACTCTTGGTTTGGCGCTGACGGGTTTTGCGCTGTTTGGACTCACAAGCAGTTCGGGCATGCCAATCCTGTACGACCGAAGGCTTGAGCGGCACGTTATTGGCCATTTACACTTTTTTCTATGTGATTGAAAATAGGTCGGTTAAGTATTGCTCCGACTCTTGCACGCGGTGGCAAGCCTAACGTTGGGCGGCCCGGTCAGTGCAAACTACTGCCACAATAGGGAAAATGCAGGACTGGCCTTCGGCAGGCCCCCCGGGCGGCCTCCTGACTCGCTGAACGCCATCCGTCCAAGGCTATTGCTATCCATAGCTTAGCTGTGCATTTCGGTTCCGTAAATTGGCAACCCTATTGCTCTAAACCCTGTGCCAAGTTGTGCATATTGGGGCAAGATGGAGGGAACCGGGTTATCCTACTCAGTGCACTGAGGATGGATGAATCGTGGATTGGGCTAGTCTGAAAAGATTAGGACGGCATTTCTTGGGGGGATCGGAAAGTAACGCCGATAAACATATGGAGAACCAAATTGTAAATTCGCAGGGAGATGCTGGCAGCCGTCCGCTTCCTACGATAGAGGATCAGCGCCAGTTTTGGGATTGGCATTGGCAGAATTGGGAGCAACGCAAAGTACTGAATGACTGGACCGAGCGGCGCGCTCAGGAGATCCTGAAATTGATTCAAGGGCTTCCTCTCGCACGCCCGCGCATGCTCGATTTCGGATGTGGGCGCGGCTGGTTTACTGAGCGTTTGGCGGATTTGGGTGAAGCCCACGGTATTGACCTTTCACCGGAAGGAATCGCTGCAGCGCAAGCCCGTCGCCCTGATATCACGTACGTCGCGGGCAATATTTACGACGCCCCGCTTCAGAAGAATGGCTTTGACATTGTCGTGTCGCAGGAAGTCATCGCCCACGTCCAGGATCAGAAGAGATATATTCAGCGGGCGGCCGAACTGCTGCGCGCTGGTGGCTTCCTGATAGTTACGACGGGGAACAAGTTTGTCATCGATCGTCTGGGCGATGTGGGGTGGGTCAAGCAGCCGCCGCAGCACATCAGGCAGGAACTCAGTCGGAATCAGCTGAAAAAGCTGCTTTCTCCTCAATTCGAGGTCTTGGGTATCTCTACGATTATTCCCCACGGCCATGTCGGGATACTTCGTCTTGTCAACTCCCACAAGCTGAATTCCTTGGTTCGACTCTTCCTGCCTCAGACAAAAATCAACGCCCTGAAAGAAAAAGCGGGGCTGGGTTGGCAAATGATCTTTCTGGCCCAGAAAAAGAGCTAGCTTTTGCGTGTTTTGTAAGATGACAATTTAGGGAAAGAAAAACTGCATGGGACCTTCTGAGCCACCTCGAAAAATATGCGTTATCAGTCACGGTGGAACAAAAAATCTCGGCGACGAAGCGCTTTTTGCCACGGTCGTGCAAAACGTTCGCCGGCGAATTCCGAATGCTGAGATCCTGGGCTTTACGATTAGTCCCGACGATACCCTCAAGAGACACGGAGTTACTTGCTTCCCCGTTAGGCGCTCGGCAAGAATCCCGCAATCGCAATCTGCGTCGTCCATGGAAGGCCCTGCTCCCGTGGCCCCAGCGCCAACTACTGCCACTTCTGGCCCGGGCGAAAGAATTAAGCGCATATTGAAGGCCATTCCGGGCCTCCGGCCCTTCATTTCCATTCTGAGGGGATTCGCTGGCGGCGTTGTGAGTCTACTCGCCGAGCCTAAATTCTTGATCCAATCTTACCAACGTTTGAGGGGTGCTGAGCTCTTGCTTGCGGCGGGGGGCCAGCAGTTAAACGATGGGTATGGTGGACCTTGGGGTTATCCCTTCACGCTTTATAAATGGACCTTGCTTGCAAAATTGACTGGAACGAGAGTCGCGCTCCTTAGCGTTGGTGCGGGGCCGATCGATTCCCCGCTCAGCAAGTTCTTTTTCAGGCGGACATTGAACCTGGTCGACTATCGTTCCTATCGTGACGCAATTTCAAGCAAGCTGATGATCAGCTTAGGCATCAAGGGTGAACATCCGGTTTTTCCGGATCTCGTGTATAGCCTTAGATTGCCGGAACCTAAGCCTTCCCCCGCCAACTCGGAGCGCGTGGTTGTGGGCACAAACCCGGTTCCGTATTTGGGCGAGCATTACTGGCCCGCACCCGATGCAGTTCGTTACCAGGAGTACGTGCGAAAACTCGCAAAGTTCGCGGAATGGCTCGACAAAAGCGGCCATTCTGTGCTCTTTTTTCCGACCCAATTGCGCGCCGACGCTATAACCATCAACGACATCAACGCCGCCATGAATGGAGCGGGCAGGTCGCCAAGTTTTCTGGCGCAGCGGCCCATTCACAACCTGGAGGATTTGGTCTCGGAGATTTCGCGGGCGGACTTAATCGTTGCCAACCGCTACCACGCCATATTGATATCGCTGATGATGAACAAGCCCGTCCTGGGCATCGCCTACCATGAAAAAAGCCGCGCGCTCCTTGAGCAGGCGGGCCAGGGCGACTATGTTTTGAAGATCGAGGATTTCAAGACGGAAGACTTGATTGAACGCTTCGAAGACTTGGAAGCCAACGCGCCCGCCCTTAAGAAGCGCATTGCGGAGCGCATGGCCCCTCTGCGTGAGGCTCTGGAACAGCAGTATGATGCTGTTTTTGGCCTCATTGGCGTCAAACCTGCCGAGAAGCAAAGGCAGACCAAATAGCTACTCATGAGATTCACAGAAACGAAGATACGAGGCGTCTGGGTTATCGAACTGGAGCGGCGGGAAGATGCCCGCGGATTCTTCGCGCGTGTTTGGTGCCAGAAGGAATTTGAGGCCCACGGCCTGAACCCTCACCTTAAACAGATTAACGCCGGGTTCACGGCAAAAGCAGCGGGCGTGCGCGGCCTGCACTTTCAATTGCCGCCGCACGCGGAAGCCAAGACGGTTCGCTGCACAATGGGCGCTCTCTTCGATGTTGCCGTGGATATTCGGCCCGATTCGCCGACTTATAAGCAATGGGTCGGTGCCGAGTTGACCGCCGATAACCATCGTACGCTTTACATCACGGAGGGCTGTGCGCATGGGTACCAGACCCTCGTGGACAATACAGAAATCCTCTACCTGACGACCGCATTTCATGCGCCGGACTCGGCAGCAGGGTATCGTTTCGATGACGCGGCCTTTGGCATTTCCTGGCCGCTGCCCATTGGAATCATTTCCGAGGCTGACAGTCGCTGGCCTGTGTTCAAAGGTTGAATTAGCCTGCTGGATCGTCCGGCACCAAGGAGTGATCATGGTCATTGTTGATACGGCTCTCGAAAAAAAGGAGAAAGAAGGAGAACCGGTCCGGGTTGGAATCGTGGGCTGCGGTTACATGGGGCGGGCTGTCGCCCTGCAACTTCTGAAGCCGTCGGTGGGGATGCGTCTTGCAGCGATCTATAATCGGACGCCTTCGAAAGCTCAACAAACTTTGCGGGACGCGGGCTTGAGCAGCTTCCGGGAAGCCACTTCGGTCCAGCAACTCGATGAAGCGATCTCCCGCGGCGAAGTATCTATCGTCACCGAACCGCTTCTTTTGTGCGATGCCCGTAACATCGACGTCGTTATCGACGCCACCAGCGACATGGAATGTGGCGCTAGGGTCGTGCTCCGCGCTATCGAGCAGCATAAGCACGTCGTCCTTTTCAATGCCGTGCTGGATGCCACGGTCGGCCCCATTCTAAAAACCTATGCCGATCGCCAAAACGTTGTTATCACCTACACGGATGGCGATGAGCCCGGTGTGGCTACCGACCTTTACCGCTTCGTCAAAACCATCGGATACCGCCCCGTTGCCGCGGGAAACCTCAAAGGTTTGCTCGACCCATATCGGACCCCCGAAACCCAGAAAGCGTTTGCCGAGCGCGTCGGGCAATCCGCTTCCATGATCACGTCCTTCGCAGACGGAACAAAGCTTTCGATGGAGTGCACCATCTTGGCCAATTCCACGGGCCTGCGCGTCGGCAAGCGCGGCATGTATGGTCCGAAGTGCGGGCATGTGAATGAAGCGGCGAAGCTTTTCCCGCCCGAACAACTGCTAAACGGTGGTTTGGTCGATTTCCTCCTTGGAGCAGAACCTCACACTGGGGCCTTCGTCATCGGCTACAACGACAATCCCATTGACAAGAGCTATATGAACTTTTTCAAGATGGGTGACGGCCCATTCTACGTTTTTTATACCCCTTATCATCTCCCTCAGGTCCAGGTGCTCACGACCATCGCCCGTGCTGCTCTCTTCCATGACCCCACCACTTCTCCCATTGGCAAGCCTGTCTGCGACGTTCTGACGCTGGCAAAGCGCGACCTCAAGGCTGGCGCAGTCCTCGACGGAATCGGTGGATTCACCTGTTACGGCGTGATCGAAAACGCGGACGTGGCCCACGCGGAAGGGCTCCTGCCCATGGGTCTTTCCGAGAACTGCCGATTGAAGCGCGACGTCCCCAAAGATTGGCCAATCGCGTACTCCGACGTGCAACTTCCCGCCGGCAGACTCTGTGATAAGCTGCGTGCCGAGCAGGATCAACGCTTCTACGCTCTGGTGAACGCATGACGGTGGCGGAATAACTAATGTCCTCTTTCTGGCGCGATCGCCCGACGCTTGTCACCGGTGGCACAGGACTCCTCGGTCCCTGGCTTGTCAAGCGGCTCATCGAAGCCGAAGCGGATGTAGTTTGTTTGGTGCGGGATTGGGTTCCCGATTGCGAGCTTGTTCGCGCAAGGTGGATCGAGAAAGTGAAGGTCGTAAGAGGCGATCTCCGCGACCAGGCTCTGTTGGAGCGCACCCTTGGTGAATACGAGATCGATACTGTTTTTCACCTGGCCGCCCAGACGATCGTTGGCATTGCCAACAACAATCCCATTTCGACCTTTGAGACAAATATCGGCGGCACGTGGGCGCTTCTGGAGGCATGTCGGCGATCCCCGGCCATCAACCGCATTTTGGTGGCTTCTTCCGACAAGGCGTACGGAGACCAAGAGAAACTGCCCTACAGCGAGGACACTCCTCTTGAGGGACGCCACCCGTACGACGTGAGCAAATCGTGCGCTGACCTCATTGCTAAAGCCTATTCGGTGACCTTCGGTTTGCCCGTGGTTGTGACGCGCTGCGGGAATTTCTACGGTGGCGGAGACCTGAATTGGAATCGAATTGTCCCTGGCACCATCCGTTCCGTGCTCCGCAACGAGCCGCCCATTATTCGCTCTGACGGCACTTTCTTGCGAGATTACGTCTACGTCGAAGATGGCGCGGCGGCATACATGTTAGCCGCGGAGAAGATGGCTGAAAACCCCAAGTTGTGCGGCGAAGCTTTCAATTTCTCAAACGAGAACCCAGTGAGTGTCCTCAAATTGGTACAGATGATTCTGGGTCTCATGGACTCGAACCTGGAACCAATTATTCAGGACCGTGCCAAGAATGAGATTCGGCATCAGTATCTGAGCGCCACTAAGGCTCGCCAAGCGCTCGGCTGGAAGCCACTCTTCGCTCTTGAACAGGGTTTGCGTTGTACGATTGAGTGGTATAAGCGTTTCTTCGGAGTTACAAAGTGACGGCGGCATTTCTCGAGCTGACGTTTCTGGGTCTTGAGCGACCCGTAAGAGCAGTTGTATCGTGGAACAAGGAGCGCCGGGACCTCTGCCCGCATGGGTCGTGTGCTGCGTTGTCCAAAGGAACCGAGTCATGAAAGTTGTTCTGTTCTGTGGCGGGTTGGGCCTTCGCTTGCGCGATTACGCTGAAAACATTCCCAAGCCCCTGGCAACGATTGGTTATCGGCCGATTCTCTGGCACGTGATGAAGTACTACGCCCACTTCGGCCACAAGGACTTCATCCTATGTCTCGGCCATCGCGGGGACGCTATCAAGAACTACTTTGTCCACTACGACGAATACGTCTCCAATGATTTTGTTCTTACCGGCGACGGGAAGAATATGAACCTAATCAACAGGGATATTCATGATTGGAGGATTACCTTCGCCGACACCGGGATCAATTCCAACATCGGCCAGCGCTTGAAGGCTGTCGAAAAATACTTGGAAGGGGAAGAAATGTTTATGGCCACGTACACCGACGGTCTGACAGATCTGCCGCTGCCCGAACACGTTGAACACTTCCGGCGCCACGGGAAAACGGCCAGCTTCCTCTGTATTCGCCCTAATCTTAGCTATCACCTCGTTACCTTGAACGGTGGTGACCTCGTGACCAGCATCGAGGACATTACTCACAGCAACATCCGCATCAACGGCGGCTACTTCATTTTTCGCTCCAAGATCTTCAAGTACATTCGGGAAGGTGAGGAACTCGTACAGGAGCCGTTCCGCCGCCTGGTGGAAGAGAAGCAACTTCTGGCCTACCGCTACGATGGTTTCTGGGCCTGTATGGATACCTTCAAAGACAAACAGCAACTCGACGACCTCTATGCCAAGGGCAACGCGCCCTGGGAAGTCTGGAAAACATCTGCCGGCGGCTCCTGAGTGAACTGAATGCTTCCCTTACAACTGCCCAACAAGGCCCGCGGGAACTACAAAGTTTTGTGCCTCGGCGCACATTCCGATGACATCGAAATCGGATGTGGTGGCTCGATACTCGAAATGCTCCGGCATTGCCGGAATCTGGATTTCTATTGGGTTGTATTCAGTTCAGGCCACCTGCGGACTCGCGAAGCCCTCCGCAGCGCCGGTCTTTTCTTGAAAGGTGCTGCCGGGAAGAACATTGTCATTCATGATTTCCGCAACGGTTACTTCCCATCCGTCATGGCGGACATCAAGGACCATTTTGAACAGATGAAGAAAGAAATGTCCCCCGATTTGATCTTCACGCATGCCCGGCACGACCTGCACCAGGACCATCGGATCCTCAACCAGCTCACCTGGAATACTTGGCGCAACAACGTCATACTTGAGTATGAGATCCCAAAGTTCGACGGCGATCTCGGCACGCCGAACTTTTATGTGCCCTTTGACAGAAAGGTCAGCGCGCGAAAGATCAAGTACTTGATGGAATGTTTCGGGACTCAGCGCGACAAGCACTGGTTTACACCCGACACCTTTCAGGGACTTATGCGCATTCGTGGCCTGGAAGCCAACTCTCCGGGGAGATTTGCGGAGGGTTTCTACGCCCGGAAGCTCGTATTCGGAGCTGAATAGGGTTAGGGAGGAAGCGGAGGAAGTGTATGCCAGAAGCCAATCATGAGCCGCGCGTTAGCATTGGGATGCCGGTGTACAATTGCGAGCGGTACGTCGCGGATGCCATTGATTCGCACTTGCGGCAGACCTACGCTGATTTTGAGCTCGTCATCACGGACAATGCTTCTACCGACCGCTCCGAGGAAATTTGCCGTTCTTACGCCGCTCGCGATCCCCGCATCAAGTACTACCGCAATCCCGAAAACGTTGGAGCGGCAGGAAACTTCAAGCGCTGTTTCGAACTTTCGCGTGGGGAGTACTTCCGGTGGACACCCTCGGATGACGTTGTGGGCCCCGAACTTCTCGAGCTTTGTGTCGAAGTGCTGGATCGCGATTCTTCTGTCCTGGTCGCTTACCCCCGCACCCGCTTGATCGACGGCGACGGCCGGATCATCGGGGACTATGATGAAAACCTTCATCTAATGCAGGAGCGTCCCAGTGTTCGCTTTCGCGAGGTCTTGCGGCGATTGCGACTTTGCAACCTGCAGTACGGCCTGACGCGTCGGAAAATCCTCGGCCGAACGGGTCTTATGCGCAGTTATAGTGGGGGTGACATTCCCTTAATCCTGGAGTTAGCGCTCTACGGGAAATTCTACGAAGTCCCGGAACACCTTTTCTATCGCCGGATGCATGAGGGTGCGGCCAGTGCGATGAAGAGCGAAAAGGATGTAATGGCCCTTTATGATCCCAAGAAGCGAGAAAAACTATTCCTCTACTACTGGGTACACTTGGGTGCCAACCTAAAATCGGTGGCTCGAGCTCCGATTTCCCTGACCGAGAAGCTCCGCACCTATGAGATTCAAGCACGTTGGGTGCTTTGGGGGCGCCGTGCCTACATAAATGAAATAGGCATGGCAGCACGCCATGCTGCTCGCAAGCTAGGCGCACCTTGATTACTGCTTCGCGCCGGATACCCCGTTAATACCTCGGGCGCTCCCCTCTAACCGCGTGGCTTCAGTCCTCTGCTTCGCCGATTGCCTCTCGTAGCGCAGGCCGCGTCAGACACTCGCCAAGCTGTACTGCAAAGCTGGCTCCTGCCCCGGTAAGGTGAAAAGTGAATGGAAGTTGAAGGAAGAACGCTGCACCAGATGTCCATTGTTTTTCCTCTTGGGGACCATCGAAAAAATCTCGGAACCACATAAGCGATTTATTATCAATGCATTACATTTGGATTGGCTTTGGCAATAAGACTGCCCTATCTCTGAGCATGAACGCAGCCCTCTTCTTTCTCCATGGCATTCCCGAGGCCGGTAGACTAGCTCTTGTCGGCCTGTCTTTGATAGCGGGGGCTATGATCCTGCGCAAGATCCTTACCCTGTTCCAGTCTGCTCTCGGCCCTTCACGAAAAGCTGACGCTGAAGCGAAGTAAGCTCGGTCCTGCCCCCAGAAGCCAGATGCCGGTTCTATGCCTGATCAGGTACCTTTCTCTGAATATTTGGCGAACTCGGAGGCTTTCACTCGTCTTGGGTCCACGAAGCGCCGTAAACTCAGCTAAAAGAGAGAGTTACATCGCTCAGGAGCATGTTGCTAGGTCCCAGAACCGAGGATGGGCAGCGGCCCAGACCTGAACCTGAAATCACAAAATCCATTCATCGTGGCGCATATCCCCCCAACGGTAGAACTTGTAGCCAGATAGGATGGAAGTGACTAGGCCGTTGCGGTATTGTGTCGAGTCATACATGCTGATTTAAGTGTGGAGGAACGCAAAGATCGGGAACGCCCAGGCCACCAGGTTGTCGAGCGCGTGGTGGCTCAAATGCACGTGGCCACGTTCCAGCGGGAGGTGATCTTTTGCCTGGCGGAACAGATCCTGCCACCAACTGGCCTTCCAAACCAGCGGGAAGCCGGAGCGCGCGTAGTTGTTCCCTGTCCAGAAAGAGCAAATCTGGACCAGAAAACTGATCCCGAAAATGATTCCAGTGGCGAAATGAATCTGGCGGATGCGGCCCCTTGACAGTCCTGCACCCGGGTTGTGTGCACAGCATTAGAGACTGCTAAGGCTGACAATTCTACCCTTGCCGCGTCCCCACCACCGAAGCGGGGTCCTGGGCGCCTGTTGCTGAGGCTGATTTCCGTGTCCTCGGCGTATCCAGGTTGAATTGCCTCATCTTGTAGAGGAGGGCTTTGTAGCTAATCCCCAGCATTTTGGCTGCGTCTTTACGGCACCAGCGCGTCTTCTCCAGCGCGTCAGCGATCGCTTCCATCTCCGCCTCATCCTTCAACCCACGCACAAGCGCCTTCAGGCCTTGCTCTCGTGGCAAAGTGGTTTCTTCCCTCGGAGAGGTTCTCTGGCGTGTCGCAGACATTTCCACCAACTCGCGCAGACTGCCCTCGTCATCCTCCAGAATCACATAACGCTTAACGAAATTCTCCAGTTCGCGCAAATTTCCAGGCCACGGATAATTCATTGCCGCATCGAGGAGGTGCTTCGAGGGCGCTTGCGCCGGCTTGCCGAATTTCTCGCTGTACTTTTCTAGAAAGTGCCGGAAGAGCAGCGGTATCTCCGCAGTCCGCTCCCGCAGCGGAGGAACGTTGATCGACAAAACGTTTAACCGGTAGTACAGATCTTCCCGGAATCGCCCATTCTTCATCGCTTCCTGCACATCGACGTTGGTTGCCGCCAACACGCGCACATCCGTCTCCACTAAATGGCGCCCACCGAGCCGTGAATACTGGTGGTCCTGCAGCACGTGCAGTAGTTTTGCTTGCAAATGCACGGACATTTCGGCGATTTCGTCGAGAAAAATCGTTCCCTTATTCGCCAGTTCGAATTTCCCGGGCTTGGCGCGCACCGCGCCTGTGAACGCGCCTTGTTCAAACCCGAATAGCTCAGATTCCAGCAGTTCTCCGGGCAGCGCGGCGCAATTTACCTTTACAAAAGGTTGATTCCTCCGTTTTGAGCGCAAATGGATCATTCTCGCCACGACTTCTTTGCCAACGCCGCTTTCCCCGCAAACGAAAACAGGGACATCCACCGGCGCGATCTGCAGGATTTGCTGCCGGATTCGCACCATCTGTGGACTCGCCGCGAGGAAACAAAGATCTTCGGTCACCTGATCGCAGTAATCTTTGAGGGCCTGATTCTCCTGCACCAGCTGCTTCTTCTGCCGCGACTTCAGCATCGCCGCATCCAGTTCGGTTTTCTCAAAAGGCTTTGTCAGGTAGTCATGCGCCCCAAGCCGGATCGCTTGGACGACAGTCCCAACCTCGTTGGAACACGAAAGCATGATCACGTTGAGGCTTCGGTCCACGCGCATCAACTCCTGCAACGTCTCAAGCCCGCTCATTTCCGGCATCAAAACATCCAAGATGATAAAATCCGGACGGTCGCCGAGGTTGATTTTTGAGATCGCTTCTTTCCCACCGCTCACCGTCTCCACGGCAAAGCCGTCCACCTCCAGCAACGTCTGGAGATACTTACGAATGCTCGGCTCGTCGTCCACGACCAGGATTTTCTCTTTAACTGCCATTGTTCATTCCTCTTTTCGCTTGTTTGCGATTAGTTCTGATCCATCGGTAGTAGAAATGCAAACGTGCTTCCTCCCTGCGCTTCGCTCTCCACCCAGATTTTCCCGCGATGCGCCTGAATCAAGCGTTTCGCGATCGCCAACCCAAGCCCCATCCCGGAAGTGCTTTTATCCACGCGCATGAAATCCTCGAAGATTTCCTGGTGATATTCAGGCGCAATTCCAGGTCCCGAATCGGTCACACTCACTTCTGCACTGTTGGGCCGCGGCAACCGGAACCTCCTTCGCTCTTCTTTGGGCGTCAGCTGTGTTGCGCGGCGCTCCCAGAAGTGTGGGCGCGCTTGCAGCATCACCGTGCCCCCCGTTGGGGTGTGCTTCAGCGCGTTGTCCAGCAAATTGGACGCGACCTGTTGGACTTTCTGATAGTCGAACTTGAAGGTGGGTATAGAGGGGTCCACATGACTTTCCAGCTTCACTCCCTTGTGCTGGAACGCTTCCGACCATCGGCTGGCCGTCTCCGCAAGGCAGTCTCTCAAATCATTCTCCCGCAATTGCAGAACAAGTTTTCCGCTCTCCAACGCGGAATAATTCAGGAACATCGACACCAGCCGGACCAGCCGCTCACAGCTTTCCTTCGATTCCTCCAGGATGTCTCGCTGTTTCTCAGACAGCCTTCCCAAGGATCCCGTCAGCAGCAGGTCGTAATAGCCCTTAATGACCGCTAGGGGTGTTTTCAATTCGTGCGCCGCAGATGCGAGAAATACTGTCTTCTGGCGATTTACCTCCTGCAATTTCAAATACGCGGCGAGAAGGTTTCGATAGGTGATCTCGCGTTCCTGCAACAATTCCCGGACAGTCGGCTGGGTAATCCCGCCGACCTCTCCTACACCCGTCCCATGAGCCTCCAGTTCAATTGCCAGCCAATTGGGCTCACGAATCCATCTCAAGATCGCACGGTAGGGCTTCCCGGCGTGAACGCCATTAAAGGCAATTTCGCTCTGCCCGTCCTCAATCCGCCGCAAAATGTCCCGCGCGTCCAGTTGTAGAAGGTCTCCCAGAATATTCAGAGGAGTGTGGCCATCATAACCTAAGAGCGCGAGGCACCTTTTGGCCATCTCATTCACTGTCAGCACTTGGCCATCGCGGTCGGCCAGGATGACCCCACGGTCCAATGTATTCAGGAGGGCGCGCACATGCTCCATCGGCACGCCTGCCCCATTGCGGGTGCGTTCACTCGAAGAACCAGACGCGACAACACCCATTTATTCAGTCCCCTCCCCAAATTGTGGAAAACATTTTCCCATGGTCAGATGCCCATCGTCCCAGACGATCGCCTGCGTGTCAATGGCAGAAGCGTTCCATTTGCGCTTTTCGGGAAATCCTCTGGGCATAGTTCCACCTGTTTACATCTCTCCCATGGGCACGCTCTGCATTTGCCGATCTAATTTATTGAAAGGAAAATACCTTAGGTTTCGCTCGCTGCCGCAGAACTGGCAACCAACCTGCTAGTCCTGTACTAGTTCCTGAGTACTATGAACATGGATGCTAGTGTGAAGGACTTAAAGGATAGCGGTGGGGCGAAATCTTCCCAAGTGCGTGCCTCCTCCCGGATTAGGATACAGGTGCCGGTGTTCCTTCGTGGGTCTGACGCAACGGGCATGGAATTCATTGAACTAACCAAAACGCTGAATATCAGTGCTCGGGGCGCATGCATAACATCCACCCACATGCTTCATGTGAATCAGAGTGTTCAACTCACGATTCCCGCTCCTTCCGCCTCTTCCTCTAGTTTGGTACCAAGTGAGACCCCTCCCATTACGGCCAAGGTTCGTCGCCAGGAGGTTTTGGGAGACATGAGGATCTTCGGGTTGGAATTTTTGCGCCCACTTGAGTAATTGTCTGTCCCACCGTGAGGCACTTAAGGGGTTGTTGGAGGTCACAGGGAGTCTGTGACCATCGTCGGATACCACTGTGCCACTCGCATATCTGCCCAATTTGTAATAGCATACGATTGTCTTCATATCCTTCCTAGCGGGTAGATTCGGGCTTGCAGTATGTTCCTGATTGGCATGTGGCTTGCTCCTTCGTAGCATAGCCATCTGACTGTGCCTGCCCCAAACCCCGCGGGAAAGGCAGAATGTAGGAAAGCCCGGCCATGCCCAGCCCCGGAGCCTCAGCGGCACCGCGCTTACGCACTGAAGATGCCCACCTTGAGCTCCTCGCAGACACGCTCGAAGGCATGGATATTCCTGCACGCAGCCAGTTCCTGCAGCGCTATTTCCGAAACACCACTCACTTGGACTTGCGCGAGAGTCAATGTTTGCATTTGTGGGAAGAAATGCTCACTCGTCGCCGCGAGTTCACGGAGCAACTGGGACGCCCCGTTTCCCTCAAGACGGTTCTCATGGACGTTCTCTCTTCCGCCGGAATGATCCGCGTCCCCGTGGTGCTCGAGTATGAGGAGTTCAAGAAGCTTCAGGTAAATGCAGTCACCGATCCTCTGACTGGTCTTTACAATCGCCGCCTGTTTGCTGAATCTTTCGAGAAGGAACTCAACCGGGCGCGGCGTTATGGCCTTCCTCTGGGCATCGTAACTCTTGACCTTCATCGCTTCAAGGAAGTGAACGATAAGTACGGTCACCCCCGCGGCGACGACGTCCTGCGCGCCGCGGCCACGACACTCCAGAAGTCATTGCGCACTTCCGACTCCGCCTTCCGGATCGGCGGAGATGAATTTGCCTTGCTTCTGCCCCAAACCGATACTGCGCAAGCCCTGGCTCTCAGCCGGCGTATCGAGGCGGTGTTTGCGGAAACTCTGCGTCCGATGCAGCTGGCCTTTTCAGTCTCCATGGACCATGGCGTGGCCACATTTCCGCAGGATGGGGATCAGTCCGATCAGTTGATCCGTGTTGCCGACGAGCGGCTCTATCGCTTGAAACACGCTAATCACACGCGCACCGCGGATGGCACTTCTCGTCCCGCGGCACCGGTGGTAACTCCTCAACAGCCCCCTGCCCCCGAGACAATTCCCATCACGGCGGGTCGCCCCGCGGAGGGGCTAGCTTCTGAATTCGACGCCGCTGCCCTGGCCGCAGCTGAATCTATCACTAGCCAGGCCGCTCCGGAAATTTCGCCTCCCGCTCATTACGCAGTGCAGAGAAAGTCGGAGCGGGTCTCGATGGCAGGTACGAATGCCTATGCGGTCATCGGCGAAAAAGGAAGCCACCGCGCGCGTGTTTTGGATTTAGGTTTTGGCGGTGTCGCGCTCGAACTCGAGCAAGCCGAAGATCTTCCGGAGAGCATGCTCGCAGTGCTTCATGTACCAATTCTCCCACCCGTGCGCGTTTACCTGCGGCCGGTTTGGTCTCGCCTTACGAAAGAGGGTACGTTCCGCCTGGGATGTCATTTCGTTTCCTGAACTGGGACGAGCAACTGTGTTAAGCTCCGCCTGATCGTTCATCCACCTTTTGATTTCCGTCGCTACCCCAGTTTTGCGCTTTAGCCGATCTGTCCTATAATTATGGTTTGCCTCGTGACCTAGCGACGCGGCTGTAGTCTTCCGACCCCGTCGGGGCGCCGTGCAGACCGGCCACGATAGAATGGAGAATTATGAAACCCGGTATCCATCCCGACTATCACGCCGTGACCGTGCACTGCGCCTGCGGGCATACGTTCCAGACCCGCTCCACAATCAAGGGTGAGATGCTGCGCGTCGAAATCTGCTCGAGTTGCCACCCTTTCTTTACTGGCAAGCAGAAATTGGTCGACACTGCCGGCCGCGTTGAGCGCTTCCAGAAGAAGTACGCAAACGTTCCGGCCGCTGCCGGCAAGAAGTAGCCGTCAAGCGCAATTTCGATTTAATCCCGGACCGGTTCTCACCGGTCCACTTCTTTTCCCATCTTTTGTCCAACGCACATACTCCGTGTAGAATCAATTCTCAACGTGGCGACACAGTCCCGCATGTTTGATGGTGGTCCCGTTCCGGACGCGGTTGAAACGGCTCCGCCGCGCGTGACTCTGCGCAATGCCTTCTCGCATCCCTTTGATTCCGCCATCGCCGCCGCGCGCACTTGCTACTCCTCGCGCCTCATCACTCCGGACGAGATCACGGATAAGCAACGTCTGAATATCGGCGCGGCCACTTTCCATAGCGGCCACCACACGGTGTACCAGCACGCACATTTCGAATTCGGCCTTGAGAATATCAGCCGCCAGTTCGTCTGGTCTTTCCTCCATGCGCACCCTTTCTACAATTCCGAGCAGCAGAGCCAGCGTTACGTCCGTATGGACCGCGCTCGCGCATACATTCCACCGGTCTCGCTGTTCTTCGACGAGCTCTCACGGGGCATCTACGAGGCCGCGATCGCCCGCGCATGGGCTTATTATCGCGAGCTCTCCGCGCTTTTGGTGGGCGATGCCCGCACGATCCTCAACGACATCTGGCATATCGGCCCGATGTCTCACCCAAAGCGCATCCAGAAAATCGAGCGGCTCGCGGAAAAGCGGGCCATCGAAATCGCGCGTTACGTTCTTCCCGTCGCGGCTTTCACCACGATGGTCCATACCCTCTCCGGCATCGTCCTCCATCGTCTGTGGCGCATGTGCTCCGCTTCCGACACGCCCAGTGAGGCCCGCTCCGTCATCGGTGAAATGGTCGCGCAGGTACGCCAGCACGATCCGCAATTGTTCGACCGCTTTGGTACCTCTCCACTCGAAGAGTTACCCGAATGGAAAGAAATTACCCCAACCCAGCCGCACGCAGACGCGTTCGCTGGTGAATTCGACGCGCGGCTTCAGGGCAAGACCTCGCGTCTCATCGATTATTCGCGCGACGCCGTGCGCGTGATGGCCGCTTCCTACCGCGCCGTCGTCGGTCTCCCGGAATCCGCCTGCGCCGACACGGAGGCCATCGATCGTCTTCTCAATCCCGCGCGCAATCTCTATCGCCTTGAAACTCTCGACATTGGCGTCCATGCGCCCATGATGCGTGCTCTGCAACACGCCACTTACACGTTCGCCAAGAAAATCAGCCATACCGCCGACAGTCAGGATCAGCGCCATCGGATGGTGCCCGGCTCGCGTCCCCTTCTCACTCTTGCCGACACGCGCGAGCCCGACTACGTTACTCCCATGCTTCTTCGGGAAAACCCACGGGCCAAGGAAGTCTACGAACGCGCCATGCACGACGCCTGGGCCGCCAAGAACCAGCTCCTTGATCGCGGCGTGCCTCCTGAAATCGCTCTTTATCTTCTCCCCAACGCCAAAGCCATTCGCCTCGTCGAGACCGGCTCGCTGCTCCATCTCCTTCACAAATGGACTATGCGCACCTGTTTCAACGCCCAGGAAGAAATCTACAACGCCTCCATGGAAGAAATTGCCCAACTCCGCGAAGTGCATCCTGAGCTTTCCCGTTACATCGGCCCGCCGTGCCATCTCCGCGCCGGCATCACCACACCCATCTGCACTGAGGGCTCACATTATTGCGGCGTCAAGGTTTGGTTGGATTTCCCCAACATCCAACGCCGCATCTGACCTCGTTTTTGTCGGTAACATATACGGCCATGCAGAGTCCTTAGCCCCGGTGGGAGCTACAAATCTTCAGGACGCAGTCCAGTGTGCTTCGCAATTCGGGACAACATTCTGGGCCCGATTTCCACCGCATCGTGGAACGCCCACACGTAATCGCCTCGCTCAGCGTGCGTCAAAATCACGTGCGAACCCCTCTGCGACTTCATCGCGTACCCAATTCGGAGAAGTGCGCGAAAGACTTTCGCCGCTTTCGTGCTGGGCCACTGGCTCACGTCTACGCAGCTTCGATGGAAACGGTGACTGTCTCGGTAGGTTCTTTCTCTTGTTCAATGCGATCGGCGAGCACGCGCAGTGCAAGAGCTTGAGCAGACGCCATGGCTTCCTTCTCTGTGGCACCGTAGGCCAGTACACCCGGCACGTCTACGATCTCGGCAATCCAGCGACCGTCCGTCTCAAGTTCCGTCTCGATCTTATATATGATGTGGGACACAACGAGATTCTAACACGCTCCCTCTTCTCTGGCATCAAAGTCTGGTTGGACTTCCCCAACATTCAACGCCGCATCTGAAACGATATCCGGCTTATACTACGTCTTATAGGTGAGAGGTCTTCCATGGCGCTTACCCGGCTCCGCTCTCTTGCTTGTTTCCTCTCGGCTCTGCTTGCGATTCCTCTACCGTCAGCCGCGTTCGACACACCGCTCTCCGATACCGCCATCCGCGAAGCCTATTTCCTGGGCCAGCGCCACGACGAGACTATGGCCCGCTTGCTGGATAAATACACAACCCGTCTTCCCCAGCCAAAGACCGGCCCATACATCGAGGCGGTCACTTTCTTTACCCCTTTCGCCCAGTTAGTCCTGAACTCTGACCAGCACTCCACGGGCTACAGCGCCCAACAGGCAGAGATTGATCATCGCGACCAGGCCGAATCTGTCAGAGTCGTTATCGACATATTCTTCACAGACTCCTACGGCCCGTTCATTCCACGCCCAACCGGATCAAAGTCTGGCTCTCCGACGGGCCTCGTCCCTCGTCCGTTGGACTTCTGGAAGGACTTTCAAGTGCAGTTCTTCGACAACGACAAGCCACTTCGGCCATTCACCTCCTCGGGCCAACCCAAACTGTCTTGCAGCGTTGACGGCGGTTGCATGGTCGCTGGCGCCACACTCCAGTTCAAATTCCTTGCGGAATCCTTTCCAACGAATTACACAACCGTCCAAATCGATCCCCCCGAAGGCGAACAGGTTGTCGTCGATGTCGATCTCTCTTCGCTTCGCTGAGCCCTGCGACGCGCTGCGGAGGGAAAGCGAAGGAATCCAGCGGATGGGCTCAGCTCTTCCAGTGGAGCGTCACAGGCCCATTTATGGGGTGCACCATCGGATTGCCGGTGCGGCGTGACTCGAGCAGGTTCTGCTTCAGCGCGAAATACCATTTCGCGGGGCGGTCTGCGTCATCGATGAGCATCAAGCGCGGGTTGTGCTTCAGTCCTTCCGCTTGTTTGATCATCGTTTCCTGGTCTTGCCGCAAAAACACTCTTGCGAACGCCCGAAAAATGGAAATCGGCAGCGGCAGATTCCAGGCAGCAACGAAATCAATCCGGCAGGAGTCCCGCTTCAAAGGGGTCACCGTGGCCCGGCTCGAAAACCAAAACTTTCCGCTGTGAATCTCTTCAAAGCGCATGTTGGGCAGCACAAAATCGATCGTCGTTGTGACTGGCTCACCGGTCATTTTCTTCAGCCATTGGTAGGGCAGGCTGTTTGTCGAAGGCGAGTGCTTGCTCATTCGGAATCCATTTGGAATCGGCTCGAACTGCTTGGACTTCTCGTGAGCGCTCTTCTTGCTCCGCCAGAACCAAGACTGGTGAACAAAAGGACCGTGCGCAGGATCCATCAATCCGATAATTCCGTGATCGATGTGTGACGGCAGTTCGCAATCCAGCCGTGTGATTTTGAATTTCTCGCTGAACTTCGGCAACTCCGGCGCCGCCGGTATCGCCTCTGGCAATTTTGTTCCTGGCGTGTTCATGTAGACCCACAAATATCCATCGCGCTCTTCACAAGGAAAGTGGCCCGCACCGATCCGTTCCACCTTCAGCTTATCGTGGCTCGTCAGCGACGGGATCGCCACGCACCGGCCGCTGCACGCGTCGAACTCCCATCCGTGATAGCTGCATTGCAGGTTCTCCCCATCAAAGTGGCCGTACGAAAGTGGAATTCCGCGGTGCGGGCAGGCGTCGCGCATAGCAAATACTTTCCCCGCGCTTGTCCTTCCAAGGACCAGCGGCACTTCCAGCAGCGTGGCCGTCGCCAAATGCCGGCCACGGATTTCATCGCTTCCCATGGCCGGATACCAGAAGTCCCACAGGAATCCAGGATCGGCCTGCAAGCCGCCCTCTTGCACAATTTCCGGCACGCCTTCCATGGCTATTCGCGCTGCCTCGCTCATCGTCTCCACTCACGATTCCAGGTCGCACAGCTCCATCGCATCGTAGTACACCGCACTTCCCGCCAGCAACTTCGGATGGCGCCTGTTTGCACCAGATGGCGTTCCGCGTTATTCTGAGTGCGAAGAATTATCTATGCACGCCGCCTTCTATTAGCTGCCCCACCTTTTCCTCCGGTCACAGGAGTTCGTATCTTTTTGCCCAGAGAAGCGCTCTTGTAGGCTGTCTCTCTTTATTCGTAATCCGCGTGAATTGATATTCCAAATATTTTCGAGGTCTCCATGGCTATTCTCACATTGACAGAAAAACTCGACCAGCTTGACACCCGCTACCAGGAAATGACGCGGGAGCTGTCCAGCCCCGAGGTCATCTCCGATTCCGCGCGCTTCCAGAAGCTCGCCAAACAACACGCGGAACTCCATGAGATCGTCACCAAGCACCGCCAGTTCAAGCAAATCGAGGAGGAGCTGGCCGGTGTTCGTCAGATGGTTGTCGGATCCGAGGATGCCGAAATGCGCCACATGGCGCAGGAGGAAGAAAGGCAGCTCACCACGCGCAAAGAGCAGATCGAGCGGGAATTGAAGCTGCTTCTCCTTCCCAAGGATCCGAACGACGAAAAGAACGTCATCCTCGAAATCCGCGCCGGCACCGGCGGCGATGAGGCCGGCATTTTCGCCGGCGATCTCTTCCGCATGTACTCCCGCTACGCCGAATCGCAGGGCTGGAAAGTGGAAGTCATGGAGAGCTCACCTTCTTCCATGGGAGGCGTGAAAGAAATCGTCGCGGCCATTCAGGGCAACAAGGTCTACTCCAAGCTGAAATATGAAAGCGGAGTGCACCGGGTGCAGCGCGTGCCCGCCACGGAAACCCAGGGCCGCATACACACCTCGGCGGCCACGGTCGCGGTTCTTCCGGAAGCCGACGAAATCGACATCAAGATTGAGCCCAAAGACCTGCGCATCGACACTTTCTGCTCCTCGGGTCCCGGCGGACAATCCGTTAACACCACCTACTCCGCTGTACGCATCACGCACCTTCCCACCGGCCTGGTCGTTTCCCAGCAGGACGAAAAATCCCAAATCAAGAACAGGTCCAAAGCCATGCGCGTACTGCGCTCGCGCCTGTACGAAATAGAACTCGAAAAGCAGCAAGCCGCCATTGGAGTGGAGCGGCGTGGGCAGATTAAGACGGGTGACCGTTCGGAGAAAATTCGGACGTATAATTACCCCCAGAATCGTGTCACCGATCACCGCATCGGCCTGACCATCCACCAACTCACCGAAGTCATGGATGGCAAGCTCGCTCCCCTCGTGGATGGCCTTGTGACCCATTACGAGGCCGAACGCCTTAAACAGGAACTGGCCGAGGCTTGATGACGGTTAGGAGGCTGCCATGCTCACGCGCCCCGGATCAAGTCCCGGTCCCGCATGGATGCGTAATATGAGCGATTCCCTGGCCGATCCCGAGCGCACCCGCAAGGTCATATTGCCCTTCTGGGCTTTCTTTATCATCTACATGCTGGTGTGCATTGGCCTGACGCATTTTGTGACCGCCGTCGCCCTGTCCAAGGACTATGTCTACGAATCGCCTGTGCACATCGCCGGACTGCCGCTGATTTCTTATAGCCCAGTGGCTCGCGGCATCATTGCGCTTGGCGGACGCGCCACCGGCGTCATTGCACTGGGCGGATTCGCCGTGGGCTTTATCGCGATTGGTGGACTATCCATCGGCGTTTTTGCGATTGGCGGCATGTCCATCGGGCTCTTCGCGCTGGCGGGTCTCGCCATTGGCTGGCGGGCCTTCGGTGGCTTGGCAATCGGACAGGCGGCGCTTGGCGGTCTCGCCATCGGCAAGTATGCCTATGCCGGAAACGGTGTCGCGTACGGCTCTGCGGAGGCCAGCGGACGCCAGAAAGAACATTTGATAGGATGAATCTAGTATCGACAGACCGCTCTATTCGCGGCCTGCTCAAGCAGGGCATTGAGCGGCTTCGCGCTGCTCAAGTGCCCTCGTTCACTCTTGCCGCGGAACTGCTCCTGTTACATGTAACGGGCCGTGACCGCACTTGGCTCTACGCCCATCCTGAAGAAATCCTTTCTCCCTTAGCCGCCGAGGATTACTTTGCACTTCTCCGCCGCCGTGCGCTCGGCGAGCCCACGCAGCATCTCACCGGCAAGCAGGAATTCTGGGGCCTGGAATTTGAAGTTACCCCCGACGTGCTCATTCCTCGTCCCGAAACCGAGCACCTCATCGAAGTTGCGCTCGATCGTCTTGCTCTACGCGAACTTCGGACCGGCCGTCCTTCCCGCCTGAACGGCGAAAATATCACACTCGTGGATGTTGGCACCGGCTCCGGCTGTATCGCCATAACCCTGGCCAAGGAACTCCCCGCCGCCACCATCTACGCCACCGATATTTCCAGGGCAGCCCTGGACGTGGCGCGCCGCAATGCCGAGCGCCGAGGCGTTTCTGACCGAATTCAATTCTTAGAGTCAAATCTCCTCGAAGCTTTCATCGAGCCAGAAGCCACGGATCACGAGTCACGGTTTTTCGACCTTATCATCAGCAATCCACCGTATGTCGGCGAGCGCGAAGCCGAATCGCTGCCCATCGAAGTTCGAGAACACGAACCGCATATTGCTCTTTACGGCGGCGAAGAAGGATACGAAGTCTACGGCGCTCTCATTCCACAGGCTGCCAGGCACTTGAAACCCGGCGGCCTGCTGATTCTCGAACTCGGCTACAACAGCCTTCCCGCGGTTGAGCCGCTTTTCGAGCCCACCGATTGGGCCAGTGTTGGCGTGACCAAGGACCTCGCCGGCATCCCTCGCGTCATCGCTGCCGAGCGGTTGTCGCATTCCCGCTAAAGTCGTAGGCTGGTGCCATGCCGGACTTCGCCCGATTCCGCGCCAAGCACGATCCCGTAGACAAGCAGGAATTGCCTCTGCGATCCACGATTCTTCACGTGGACATGGACGCATTCTTCGTGTCGGTCGAACTGCTGGAACGCCCGGATCTCCGAGGCAAACCGGTTGTGGTTGGCGGCCGTCCGGATCAGCGGGGAGTTGTATCTGCAGCCAGCTACGAAGCGCGGAAATACGGTATCCACTCGGCAATGCCTCTGCGCACGGCCGGTCGCCTCTGCCCCCACGCGGTTTTTCTTGATGGCCACCATGAGAAATATTCTGAATGGAGCGACCGCGTCGCCTCGATTTTGGCCAAGTTTTCTCCCATCGTCGAAATGGTTTCGATCGATGAAGCCTACCTCGACCTCTCGGGCACGGAACGCCTGCACGGGCCGCCCCTGGCCGCTGCTGACAAACTTCTTCGCGCCATCACGCGCTCAACAGGACTTCCCTGCTCCGGAGGGCTCGCCACCACGCGTCTGGTCGCAAAAGTGGCTTCCGATCAGGCAAAGCCGCGCGGGCTCATCTGGGTCGCTCCTGGAATGGAAGCGCGTTTCCTGGCCCCCTTGCCCATCCGCAAAATTCCGGGAATCGGCGAAGTCACGGAACGAGCCTTGCGCGCGTTGGGAATCGAAACCGTCGAGCAGCTTGCCTCTCACTCGCAGGAGAAACTGGAAAAAATATTTGGCCAATGGGGCACGGCGCTCTACCGCAAAGCCCGCGGCGGCGACGCTTACGAATTCCTCATCGACGCCGAGCCGAAGTCCATTTCGCACAATCACACCTTCGGGGAAGACACCGGCGACGTTGCGGAGATGGAACTGCTCTTGAGCCATCTCTCCCAGAAAACATGCAAACGTCTGCGCGAAGCAGGCCTATCCGCGCGCACTCTGACTCTCACCATCCGTTACGCCGGATTCCAAACGTACACGCGATCGAAAACGGTCAAGGAACCCGTGCACCTGGATGCCGACATTCATGCGATTTTTCTCGAACTGTTCCGCGTTCATCGCAATGCCAAGAGGAAAGTCCGGCTGCTGGGCGTGGCCCTTTCCGGCTTGTGCCACGGCACGCAACAACTCGATCTTCTCGAGGCCGACCGCAGGGAAAAGCTCGACCGGCTCACCAAGGCCACCGATCGCCTGCGCGACAAATTCGGCTTCGGCTCCCTGCAGTTCGGCGGGTCTATTCGCCGGGAAGATTCCTAACCTTTCAATCTCGCGACTGCAGCCGCGTTGGTAATGTCCTATACTGACAAGCGATGAGCTCCTCCGCTCCATCTACGACCGGGCCTGTAGCGCGCCGCCCAACCCTGAAGGGACGGGTCCGGGGCTTTTGGCAGCGCGTGAGCGAAGGGCGCGACATTGACGACCTTTGGTCTCAGTTCGCTGCCGACACGCGCTCCAGCTACGGTTTCTACGGCAAAGATGTCGACTGGGATGAGATCCACAAGCTCCCCGCTTGGAAACGCCCCCTTCATATAGCCGGCCAATTATTTTGGGCGATGATGAACAAACTTACGCCGACACGCCGTTTGCTCCTGCTGCTGGCGCTCATCTTCCTTTTCCTCTCCGGCATACAGGTTAAGTCTGCCGGCGAGTTTGAATTGATGGCCGCCTTCCTTTTTCTTCTCCTTCTCTCTCTGGAACTCGCCGACAAAGTCACCATGAAGCGCGACCTCGAAATCGCCCGCGAAATCCAAACCTGGCTCGTTCCCTCCGAACCACCCGCGATTCCCGACGCGGAAGTTGCTTTCTGGACGCTCCCGCAAAACTCCGTGGCCGGGGACTACTACGATGCTTTCTACCCTCTCAACGACGGCACCTCCGGTGGCAAGTTGATGCTGGTGATGGCTGATGTGGCCGGGAAAAGCGTACCGGCCGCGTTGCTCATGGCCACTCTCCAGGCTAGCCTTCGCACCCTCGCCTCCGAAGGACTGCAGCTCACTCAGCTTGCCCAACGATTGAACCGCTACGCCTGCGCGCACAGTCTTGACGGTCAACGCTTCACCACGGCCGTGATCGCCGAATTCGATCCCGCCACTCGCCGTCTGGCTTACGTGAACGCCGGCCACAATGCCCCGGTCCTGCGGCGCACGAACGGGGGCATTGATCGCCTGGAATCTTCCGCCTTGCCCCTCGGCATTCGTTCCGACGCGACTTTTCCGTCCGCTTCGGTCGACCTCGCGGCCGGGGATGCCCTCGTGCTCTTCACCGACGGTGTGGTCGAAGCGTTCAACTCCGCGGGTGAAGAATTTTCCGACGCGCGCTGGCTCAACGTGATCCGCGCATTGCCGGAGCTTTCCGCGCAGGATACCCTCCGTTGCCTGATGAAAAGCGTCGAGGAGTTCGTTGGCGCCACCCGCCAGTCCGACGACATCACTTGTCTGGTTCTTCAGACGAAGTAACTTCTCCGCCGCCGGCGCAATCTCATTTCCTGCGCGTCACCGGCATTTGCTGGCGCATAATCGAAACATGCATCCTCGGGAACTCGCCAATTCGATTTGCGAAACGCTCCAGCTACACGGCTTCCAGGCCTTTCTCGTTGGCGGATGTGTGCGCGATCTCCTGCTCGGCCGCGAGCCCGCCGACTATGACGTCGCCACCGACGCCACTCCGGATCGCGTCATGCAGCTTTTCCCGGATAGCGTTGCCGTTGGCGCCCAATTTGGCGTTGTCCTCGTTACTCACCTCGCCAGCAAAGTCGAAGTGGCCACCTTTCGTCGCGATGTCGGCTATTCCGATGGCCGCCATCCCGATCAGGTCATTTATGCCACCCAACCCGAAGACGACGTTTCCCGCCGCGATTTCACCATCAATGGCTTACTTATGCGCCACAACTCCCGAGAGGTGCTCGATTTCGTTGGTGGCCAAGCCGACCTGAAAGCGGGCGTCGTTCGCGCCATCGGGGACCCCGCGCGCAGGTTCACCGAAGACAAATTGCGCATGCTACGAGCCGTTCGCTTTGCTGCTCGCTTCGGCTACAGCATTGACCCTAACACTTTCGCCTCCATCCGGAGACATGCTCCGGAAATCCATGCTGTTTCCGCCGAGCGCATTCATGAAGAGCTGTACAAACTCTTGACTGAGGGCGCGGCTCGCCGCGGGTTTGAGCTACTCGACGAATCCGGCCTGTTGCAAGAAGTTTTGCCGGAAATTACTGCCATGAAAGGTGTACCGCAACCGCCCGAATATCACCCGGAAGGAGATGTCTGGATCCACACGCGCCTAATGTTGGAAGGCTTGCCGTCAGGTTCCTCGCGTACCCTTGCCTGGGGTGTCTTGCTGCACGACGTAGGCAAGCCCCGAACGTTTCGCTCCGCATCCCTCACCGGGGACCGCATCCGCTTCGATAGTCATGTGGAAGTGGGAGTCCGCATGGTCGGAGAAATTTGCCAGAGGCTTAGGTTTTCGAAGGATGATACCGAACAGATACAGTCACTGGTGGCGAACCACATGAAATTCAAGGATGTCGCCCAGATGCGCAAATCGACCCTGAAGCGCTTTGTTCGTCTCCGCCATTTCGACGAGCATCTCGAACTGCACCGACTGGATTGCCTCGCCAGTCATGGCCGCCTGGACGCCTACCACATGGTCCGTGACTTCCTTGCGGAAACGCCTCCGGAGCAGGTTCGGCCTACAAGGCTGTTGACAGGCGACGATCTAAGTGAGATGGGTTATGCTCCTGGGCCGGAATTTCAGTACATCCTAAGGGCCTTGGAGGATGCCCAACTGGAGGGAAACCTTTCGACGCGGGAAGAGGCGCTGGCCTTTGTCAAAAAAAACTATCCCCTAGGGAGAGTTGGCCGATAGAACGACTGTGGGGCAGGCGGCGGGAAATGAGGGGTTCTTTGTAACTTACACATTTATAAATAGGTTATATCACAACTTGCGATTTTAAGTAGCCCCTGGTAAAATGTGAGTGCTTTGGACTTAAGATTATTGCTCATTGTGTTTGCAGGTTCGGGCACCTTTTTTGGCCCCACCTGCATCGAACGTGACATGCGGCACAGCCCGCCGCTGAACCGAAGAGGAACTTATGGCTGATAGAAAACATATGCTGCCAGACACACTGCCGATTTTGCCCGTCCGGGACACTGTCTTGTTCCCAGGCGCCGTTCTACCGCTGACAGTTGGCCGTGAAAGCTCTCTGGCCCTCGTCAATTCTTTGACCGGCGAGGAAAAACTGCTTGGCGTTGTCGCCCAGCTCGATCCCCGCGTTGAAGATCCTGCGGCTGCGGATTTGCACAAGGTGGGCACGCTGGCCAAGGTCCACAAGACCGTGAAGATGCCTAACGGCAACGTTGTGGTCTTTATGGAAGGGCTTCAGAGGATTCGCATCGTGGAGTTGCTGGGATTACGCCCATTTCTCCGCGCCGGCATCGCGTCAGAGCCCGACATCGTTGGGGAAGACGACAACGAACTCGAAGCTCTGGAGCGCAACGCTCAAGATCTGTTCCGCGATGTGGTCGGTCATTCGCCGCAGCTCTCGGACGATTTGCAGAACGTGGCGATGAACATCAACGACCCGTCACGGCTCTCAGACTTTATTGCCGGCACGCTGCCCAGTCTCTCTACGCTTCTGCGGCAGGAGTTGCTGGAAACTGCCGACGTCCGCAAGCGTTTGGAGATCCTCATCCGCGAGCTTTCCAAAGAACTGGAAGTGCTCGAACTCCGCAGTAAGATCAACGAACAAGTCCAGGAACAGGTCAGCCAGAACCAGCGCGAATACCTGCTCCGCGAACAAATGAAGGCCATCCAGAAGGAACTCGGGGAAATGGACGACGCGCAGGCGGAAATCGAAGAACTGCGCGAGAAGCTCGAACAGGCTGCCATGCCTTCGGAAGCCAAGAAGGAATGCGAACGCGAACTCAAGCGGCTCTCGAAAATGACGCCTGCTTCCGCGGAATACATGGTTTCGCGCACCTACCTCGAATGGATGACCTCCCTGCCATGGTCAAAATCCACTGGCAGCACGGACATCGACATCGCCAAGGCGCACGAAATCCTCGACGAAGATCACTATGACCTGCAAAAGGTCAAGGAAAGGATCCTCGACTACCTGGCGGTGAAAAAACTGCAGCCGGGCATGAAGGGCCCCATCCTATGCTTCGTCGGCCCGCCGGGCGTTGGTAAAACGTCTCTCGGGAAGTCCATCGCCCGTTCCTTGGGCCGCAAGTTCGTGCGCATTTCCCTTGGCGGCATGCACGACGAGGCGGAAATCCGCGGCCATCGCCGCACCTACATCGGCGCGTTACCCGGCCAGATTATTCAGGGCCTCAAGCGCACCGAAACCAACGACCCGGTCTTCATGCTCGACGAAGTCGACAAGCTTGGCCGTGATTTCCGCGGCGACCCGTCCGCGGCGCTCATGGAAGTTCTCGACCCCGAGCAGAATGCCAATTTCCGCGATCACTATCTCGATGTCCCCTTCGATCTGTCCAAGATCATCTTTATCGCCACGGCCAACTGGATGGATCCCATTCCGGAGCCGCTGCGCGATCGCATGGAGATCCTCGAACTTCCCGGCTACACCGGCGAGGAGAAGATCCACATTGCGCGTAAGTACCTGATCCCCAAGCAGGCGGCCGAACACGGGATCAAAGAAGGCGAGCAGCTCGAATTCACGGAAGAAGGGCTGCAGGAGATCATCCACAGCTACACGCGCGAAGCTGGCGTGCGCAACCTGGAGCGCGAAATCGCCACTCTGGTTCGTAAGCAGGCCCGGCGCATGGCGGAAGGTAAAACGGAGAAGATGGTGGTCACGCCGGAAGTTGTGCGTGAATTCCTTGGCGTGCCGAAGTACCGCACGGAAAAGGAAGTCGAGGAGAGGGTAAGAAAGCCCGGCGTCGCTGTGGGTCTCGTTTGGACTCCTGTCGGCGGCGATATCGTCTTCATCGAAGCCAGCCGCATGCGGGGCGGTAAACAGTTCACCATGACCGGCCATCTCGGCGAAGTCATGCAGGAGTCGATGACTGCAGCGCTCACCTGGACCCGTGCCAATGCGGAACGCTACGGCATTGATCCGGACTTTTTCCGCAAGCAGGACATTCACATCCATGTGCCTTCCGGAGCGGTTCCCAAGGACGGACCCTCTGCGGGCGCGGCTATGGTGACTGCCCTCGTCAGCCTCCTGACGCAACGCCCGATAAAGAATCGCCTGGCCATGACCGGGGAAATGACCCTCTCCGGTGTGGTCCTGCCCATCGGCGGGGTGAAGGAGAAGGTCCTGGGCGCTAAGCGTGCCGGAATTAAGCACGTCCTCCTGCCCGCGGACAACGAACCCAATGCCGTGGCCGATCTTCCGCCGGAAATTCTCGGCGACCTGAAGATCACCTACGTGCGCACGCTCGATGAGGTTCTCGAACAGGCTCTTGAAAAGGAACCAATCGCGCCGGTTGTCAACGAACCCGAGCCGCAGCAAACGGGTGTCGGTGATTCTACGCGCGCCATTCACTAAAACTATTCGCCCACAAAAGCGAGTAGAACCCAGACACGAACGAAGGCCCGGTGCAGCCCATCGGGCCTTTTCCTTTGGTCAAAGCGCCATTGCTTCACCATAAGTGACCGCCGACTCCTGCTACCATGGAAAATCAGCCATGGCGGCAAAACCCAAATCCAAGAATCCGGCTAAGGATGTCTCGGCGGATCTTGCAAGGCAGCTCAGCGAAGCTCTGGTGCGTGAACGCATTGTGCCGCGTTTTGTCGACTCCTATGTCGTTGAGCACGGTCGCTACGCCTTGCAGGTGCACGCCGGTTTGTATCGCGATCTCCTCGCATTGCTCCAGCGCGAGGCTCTGCTCGCTACGTCCGCTCACGTTCTGGAAATGGTCTCCACAGGAAGTAGCACTCCGGAAGACCGGAAGATCGCGCCAATGACCCGCAGGGATTCGGCGGCCTTCCGCCAGAAATTTCTCGCTGCGCTCACCCGCCAGCAGCACTGGAACGCCGGCATGGCGCTGGAATTCCAGTCGGACTTACGGATGTACGAGGACATTCTGGCGCGTGCCCACCCGCTCCGTCGCAGTCGCAAGCCATTTGAAGCGGCCAATCATCCCTTCGTGGATCGCTGCGCATTCCTGCTTGATTCCTCATTCCTGGAAAATGCTCGATTGGCCGCGAGTCGCGCCCTGACGGACTTGGAATCACTCGCCACGCAATTGGCGCTGGACATTCTCAAGTTGCAGGCGCCCCGCTGAAAATCGCGCTGGCGCCTCATCACTTCTCGTGAATGCGTCAATCGAAGAGTTTTTCCTTGAGCAGCGCTGGCCGGCAAGCGCCATGCAAAAACCCAACAATACAAGCGCAACGCGAAGAATCCTTCTTCCGTGTCAGCTTATTTTTTCGAATTGTACCCCCGTTCCGTACGCCAGAACTTCCGTCACTCCCTGCATCACTTCGTTGGCATCGTAGCGCATGGCGAGGATGCCGTTCGCCCCGTGTTCCGCAGCGTGCTCGAGCAGCAACTCGTAGGCTTCCTCACGCGCCTTTTCGCAGAGCTCCGTTAACACCGTGATATTCCCGCCCATGATCGTCTGAATTCCCGCCGCCAGATTCCCGAGCACACTCCTCGAACGTACGGTAATCCCGCGAACAATCCCGAAATTCCGCACCACTCGGTAACCTGGCAAATCGTTTCCTGACGTCACCATTGAACTGTCCACTCGTCCGGTCATCTTGGCTCCTCTCTGCACAACGGGATGTTTACCTCTGCGATTCTAACTCTGGACAACCTGATCCTGGCATCCCCAGGCTTTGTTATTCTCGACTTACATGGAAACTCTTTTTGACATCCTGGCAATCGTCCAGATCGCTGCCGGCTTGTTCCTTCTCTGGCAGGGGATTCAGTGGCTCGGCTACGTCCGGCGCCGATTGAAGACCGACCCGGGCTTCTATGCGCCACATACGGCTGTAATTTGCCCGTGTCGTGGGATAGAGCCCGGCTTGGAACGCAATCTGGTGTCTTTGTGCGAGTTCGACCATCAAAACTATGAAGTTTTCTTCGTTCTCGCTTCGGAAAGTGATCCCGCTCATAGCATTGTCAAGCGTGTCGCAGCGACCTCCCGAGTGAAAGCGCACATTGTCATTGCCGGCAAGCCCGAGAACTGTAGTGAGAAGGTCAATAATCTGCGGGTTGCCGTGGAGCAACTTTCTCCGGAATTCGAGGTCCTGGTCTTTACGGATTCCGATGGACGCCCCGGGAAGGCCTGGCTGCATCATTTGGTTGCTCCCCTCACCGATTCGCGCATTGGTGCGACTACCACCATGCGCTGGTTCATCCCCAACGACAACGGCCTCCCCACCGCCCTTCTGGCCGCCTGGAATGCCTCCGTGGTCACCATGCTTGGCGCCCACCAAAACAATTTCTGCTGGGGCGGGGGCACGGCGATCCGCCGAGCGATTTTCGAGCAGATTGGCATGCTGGACGTCTGGCAATACTCCTTCAGTGATGACTACTCTCTCACCGCGATGATCGAACGCGGCAGGCGCCAAATTGTCTTCCTGCCGGAGTGTCTGACTCCCTCCTACGTGCAGATTGATTTCCCGGGTCTACTCGAATTCACGGACCGCCAGGTGCGGGTCACGCGAGTCTACCGGCCCCAAGTCTGGGCTACTGCCTTCGCTACCCATTTTCTTTATTGCTTCACCCTGGTAATTGGCATGATCCTTGCTACGAGCCTCACCTTGGCTTCCCGACCGGCCTTTCATGTCACCACCCTGGTCACCCTGCCGCTGCTACTGGCTGCCATCCGAGGCGCCCTCCGTGTGATTGGCGTCACCGAGGCTCTCCCTTCTTTTCGGTCCCAGATCATGGGCCAATCATGGATTTATATCCTCCTCGCTATCTTTGTTCCTTTCCTCTATCTGGCAAATTTTATTTCCTCCCTGTTCGGCCGTCGCCTCCGTTGGCGAGGCATTGAGTACGAGCTGATCTCCCCCGAACAGACGCGCGTCCTTAAGTGTTAAGTATTAAGGACCAGATCAGTCGCAAAACGAGAAAAAAAGTGGGGTGCCACGCAATTTCTACCTGGCATTCACGGCTCAATTTGTGCAAAGGATTTCTTAAGTAATTGAAAATATGTAACCAGAGAAAATTGTCGGTCCGGCATGCTGGGTGCTATTCAGTACCGCGGTCAGGTCTAGCTTTTGCTAGCAAGTTGACAGGGACTCCTTCTCTTTACCCTCGGCGGTGGCGTGGTTACATGATTTTTGGGGTGGTCACCGCAGTGCGGCATATGCCCTGTTCCCTTGCCCGGTGACTCCGGCCAACCTCCTTGCGAGGTCTACATAATACTAACTTAAAGGAGCGTCTCGCTCCCACCGCGAGGCACCCATGGAGGAGTGCACGTGAAGTTAATCCGCAGAACTTCAGCAACGCAAACGATTGGTCGTCCCAGATCCTCATCCCCAGCCAGCATTTATCTATTTTATGAGAAGACAAGTGGGACGGCGCATTTCCATGTGGATGCTGGCCCCGAGGGGGAATTTCCGGTAGATCACGCGGCGGGGTTGCTCGCCATGCATTGCATGGTGCGTGGCCAATCTCCCGGCGATTACCTCGTCATGGTTCCCGCAGCCAATGAAAATCTCCTCGAACTCACGGACAAGGCCCAAAAGCTTTTGGAAGCCGGCCAAAGCGTTAAGACCAGCGTCAAACTTACCCGCCGTGAGAAAGAAGTTTTCGATGGTATTCTTCGGAGCTTGGCCAACAAGGAGATCGCCTCCGAGCTGAACCTTTCGGAACGCACCGTGAAGTTCCACGTTTCTTCCCTGCTGGCGAAATTCAAGGTCCATAGCCGCATGGAACTCATGCGCGAAGCGTCGCAGCGGGCCATGAGACCGCTTCCGCCTCCGGTTGTTGCTACTCCCCCAAAGGCGATTCACGCCCTGGCTCAGAACTCGGAAATACCCGTAAAGCCCATGCATACTGGAAAGGTTCTAGCCCTGGCCCGCCCGCGCATGATGGCTTGATCGCTAGACGACACTCGGTCCTAATGAGAAAAGCCCGACTTCGGTTTCTTTCGAGTCGGGCCTTTCCTTTTGGATCAATGAGGCTTTTACTTGCGGGCGCCGGCGTAAAGTTCTGCCGCCTTATCCCAATTGACAACGTTCCACCACGCATCAATGTAATCGCCGCGCAGGTTCTGATATTTCAGGTAGTAGGCATGCTCCCAAACGTCAATTCCAAGAACAGCCTTCCCAGCCAACAGGTACGGCGTGTCCTGGTTGGGGGTCGAATCGATTGCCAGCTTCCCATCCTTCAGGATCAACCAGGCCCAGCCGGAGCCAAAACGCCCTAACCCCGCTGCTTTGAACTTTTCCTTGAAGCCGGCAAACGATCCGAAGCCAGTGTTGATCGCGGCTGCCAAGTCTCCCTTGGGTTCGCCGCCGCCGCCCTTCTTCATCAACTGCCAGAACAGTGTGTGGTTCCAATGGCCACCACCGTTATTGCGCACAGCCGCGCGAATATTTTCAGGGACGGAATCGAGGCCCTTCAGTAAGTCATCGATGGACTTCGCCTGCAGGTCCGCATGACCATCCAGCGCCTTATTCAGATTTGTGACGTAGGCGCCATGGTGTTTGTCGTGATGGATTTCCATCGTTTTGGCGTCAATGTAGGGTTCCAGCGCGTCGAATGCATACGGCAAAGGGGGCACAGTAAAAGCCACGGGTTTATCCTCCAAAGTGAGATGGGAATCTGAATCCGGCCTGGTGGCAGCTCGTAACATACCCGGCGTCGCCGAGCTTGCTCCGAGAAGGCCAACACCGACAATACCGCCGCTCACGAGAAACTTCCGACGATCCATGTGAACTCCTCAGCTTCGGTGGGCGCTTAGGACTGCGGGCCGAAGTATAGCCCCAAGGGCCCTATCTGCTCAACCAAAGTTAAGACCAATCGCCCGGCAGCCGTTCCGACTGGTGTCGTTCCAACTTATTCCCGCTAACACAAAAGCGCTCAGGGCAGGTTTCCCCTCGGCAATAGCCACACCAAAGATTTCGCAAAACAAGTTGGAACGGCACTAGCCGTATTTTTCTTTGATGCGGGAAAGCGCCCAATGGGCAGATTCTGCCACTGTGGAAATCTCCGATTCCGCCAGTCGCCTGAGCAGGGCCACAATGGGCTCATATTCGGCGCTGCCCGGACGAACTCGCGTATTCCCCAGGGCCACGCAAGCATTCCGTACCAGTCCTGCCCATTTCGTTCGCTTCACCGCGCTGCCCCGAAAGAGTTCTCGGAACTCCTCCTCGCTCATTCCCGCCAGCCACTCCAGGCTGGGCCGCAGCAAGCTCTCTCCTGAGGATCCCTGACGAGGTTGAAATTCCGGCAAGGAACTGGTCGGCGCCGAGCGATTGAACGGACAAACGTCCTGACAAATGTCGCATCCGTAAACCTGCCAACCTATCGGCCCGCGGAATTCCTCTGGGATGCTCCCGCGGAGTTCGATCGTCAGATACGAAATGCACCGCCGCGCATCCAGGACATAGGGTTCGACCAGCGCACTTGTCGGACATGCATCCAGGCATTGCCGGCAATTTCCGCATAGGTCCGGTGGCGGAGATTCCACGGGCCCGAGCGAAGGATCGAGGTCCAGAGAAGTAAGAATCACGCCGAGAAAAAGCCAGGATCCGTGGGTTTCGTTAAGGAGCAGAGTGTTTTTGCCCAGCCACCCAAGCCCCGCGTGCTTGGCGAAGATCCGCTCGGCAACCGGTCCGGTATCGGCATACGCGCGCGCGGTAAACGGTTCCGGAAATTTTTCTTTCAGTGCTGCGGCCAGCACGTTCAGCTTTTCCCACATCACTTCGTGGTAGTCGTCGCCCCAGGCATAACGGGAAATCCAGCCCCGCAGCGGGCCTGCGTCGGCAGAGGCCGAAGAAGCTGCCTCGGTCGAATAGGGATGGGCCGTGTTGTAGTTCAAGGCGCAGACAATCACGCTCCGCAAGTCCTTCATCGCCAGCGAAGGGTTCGGCCGCCGCGGATTCTCCAGATACTTCATTTCCCCTGCGTAACCCCGCTCCAGCCACTCCCCAAACTGCTCCAGTTCGGGAAACTTGTTCGCGCGGACAACACCGCAATCGTCAAACCCAAGCACTTTCGCGCGTTCCGTGATCCAGGCTCTATCGCTTGCCATGTCCACGATTGTGCCGCAGTTGGCAGGGTTCTGCGAAGCCTTGGTCGAGCTGGTTGCTTGGGAGCTTCTCAAGCGGTAGCAGCTTGGGCAATGGCCGGCGTCTGGCGCGGCCACGGTTTGTGGCGCTGATAGGATTTGGCGAGTTCGAGGAAGATGCCAATGTCTCGCTCGAGGTCGGACTGCGTTTCGTCGAAATAGAAATTGCGGATGGGAATGCCGGCGTTGTCGCGGCTGATGCGGGGGTAAATTGCTTCGCCGACAATGCCGTTCATGCAGGTGAAGGGGCTAATGTCTATCACACCATCGAGACCCTTGTGCGCGAAATACACGCTTTTGCCCACGTTGAGAACCATCTCTCCATTCGCGCCGAACGATGGCAGGTAGGGTTCGGCGCAATCCAGAACATCCTGGATGTGTTCCGGCTCCTCATAGCCGCGGAAATCCTCGCGAAAAATCGCCAGCAGGGCCTGCTCGTCCTTTTGTTGGATATGGACGCGGACGTGCGCGCCAAGCGCTTCCAGGGAAATCCGCCGGCCGTGCAGCTGTAGCGCGCGGAACTGGCCCACATTGGTGTACCAAATCCATTCCGCCACATCGTTCATCCATACTTCGGCGCCCGCATTCTCCAGCCGGCGTACAAGATCCCTGTTGCTGAATTCATTCAGCCGGCAAAAGATCTCGCCCACAACGCCAATGAGCGGCCTTTTCGGATCGAACTGAACGGCGAGTTTGCGAAACTGGCATCGCGCGCGCAACAGGCACTCTTGCAGCGCGATCATTTGCGACTCGGAGTTGGGATAGCCGGCTTCCAGCACCCGGCAAAGTTCTTTAACACATTCCTCGTGGACAACGTCGGCGGACCCGGCCTCAACTTCGTACGGCCGTGACTTCAGCAGCAGCTTCCGAAGGAGATCTCCGGAAACGATGGCGCGCCACACACCGCGCGTGAACAGATTCGAGCCTTCGCCAAAATCGCTATAGCCGTGTTCGCAGCTCGGATGGAAAATCGTGACCTCTCCATAGCCAAGCTTCGCCAGCACCGACTTCACATAAGGCACATATTGGCCAAATCGGCACGGCCCCTGACCTATAGGCATAAAAAATGCGGTCTGCTTTGGATCCTGCCCGGCCCGTTCCAGGATGCGCAGAAAATCACCAACAGTCACCTTCAGCGGATAGCATTCGTCCCCGCTCGAATACTTGCCGCCAAGTTCCAAAGTGCTTGCATCGGACGGCGGTACCACCGCCGCATCGATTCCTAGTGAGCGGAGCACGGCTGCAAGTGCCCGAGCACAGCCCTCCGCCATCCGAGGGATGTAGGTTTTCTTCCCGTACAGCGGGTGTGCGGGAGGGACCTTCCACGCCGCGTCTCCATTTAGCTTGCGCATCGGAGCAACCCCTTGCTGTCGAGATACGCTTCACATCGCGTCAGGTAGCCGGCATCATTGCCGTGCCCATCGAACTGTAAGACCAGGAAAGGCATCCCCGCCACGTCGCGGAGAAAATGCTTGATGAACGAATCCGGCCCACACTTGAAATTGGTGAGGTAAACCACATGGATGCCCTTGTTTTCCCTGGCGAATCGCCCCGCTTCCAGGATGCGCCGGCCGGAATTCCAAAACATGTTGGGGTGCAGGTCGTCCACGGGCCGTTCGTCGAGCGGCAAGAAGTCCAAGGGGAGCACGTTCACGCCGTACAGGTCGCGCAATTTCCGCGGGATGTCACAATTTCCGTTGCGGTCGTAGATGTTGTAGGGACGCCCGAGCAGCAATACGGCTGGCTGGCCGGTAGCACGCAAGGTCGCGCAGGCGTTGCGCCCTTCTTCAATGAGTTGTTCCGTGAATCGGGATTGCGCGGCATAGGCGGCATCCACGGCCCGGTTGCTTTCCCTGCGCGTCACGCCATAGCCCTTGAAATACGCGGCGAGCTGGTTCTTCACGTGTTTCTGACCCACGCGGAAATGAAGAGTCGGCGTAAGGAAGAGATCGGCATAGCTTTCGAATTCCGGGGCCGCACGAACCACAAACGGCAGGGTCTGGTTCCATGGACAGAGTTGCGAGGCGGTGGGCGATTCCGGTGCTTCCATGTCCATGATGTTGGGCACAAACACAAAATCCACGGGGGGACGTTCTTCTGTGCCGCGCAGTAAGGAGTGAATGTGGCCGTGGGCAATCTGCACGGGAAAACACGGCTCGGCGATGCTTAGCTCCGCGCCGCGAGTAGCGATTCGCTGGTCGGTCGGGCCTGAAAGCACAATTTCAAAGCCAATTTCTTCCAGATAGGTGCGCCAGAAGGGAAAGCGGTCGTAGAAATACATTGCTTGCGGCACGCCAACGCGCCGCTTGCCGGATAGGCTGCCGTTACCAGCCTGCTTGAAGCCCTCGAGCAAGAATTGATCGCGAAGGACCATCAGGTCAGCAATGACTGGCTTGCGTTCCGTCCGGGCGCGCTTGCGGAATTTGTCCGAACACTTATCGCCCCAGTAGGTCTTGCGCCCTTCGACGGTAATCTCCTTCATGTCGCAATAATTGGAGCAGGCCTTGCATACAAATTCGCGCGTCTGAAAACTGGTTTTCTTCAGGTCAAAGCCTCGGAATGTGGAAATTGTCGCAGCCGGCGGTGCAAGGATCGTTGTGCAGGACCCCGACCATCCTGCTGCCGCCGTGGTCGCGAATGCGCCCACCCGCATCTGTCCGTGCACTCGTTCCTTCGCCCGCGTGACTTGCTGGGCGATCAGTGCCATGCCGATGGCTCCGATAATTCCATTGTGCGGTGGCACGATGACGCGCTTTCCCAGAATTTGCGAAAACGCGGCCGCCACGGGATTGTTGTAGGCAGTTCCGCCCTGGAAATAGATCACCTTGCCGATTTTTCGCCCGCGTACCACGCGATTCAGATAGTTCACGGCCACGGAATAGGCCAAACCCGCCGCCAGGTCGCCGATACTTGCGCCACGTTGCATCCACGCGGTTACGTCGCGTTCCATGAACACCGTGCAGCGCTCTCCGAGCCGTGCAGGGAACCGCGACGCCATCGCGCATGCGGCGAATTCATCCTTGATCTGGATCCCCATGCGCTCGGCTTGCTCTTCCAGAAAGGAGCCTGTCCCCGCGGCGCAGGCTTCGTTCATCGCGAAATCCACAACCACTCCATGATCAATGGAAATGAATTTCGAGTCTTGACCGCCAATTTCAAAGATCGTGTCCACCTCGCCCGGCTCTTGGTTCTCGCCGAGTTCGGCGGCGGCCTTGCCCTTCACCAGTCTTTCGTGGACGAAGACGGCGCCGGTCTTGTGCGCCGTAATTTCATCGTTCACGGTATCCGCTCCAACCAGTTCACCAATCAGTTCGCGGCCTGAACCTGTTGTGCCCACGCCGCGCACCAGGATCTTCTCGCCAAACAATCCATCAATCTGCTCGAGGCCCTCCTGCACCACTTCGATCGGCCTGCCTGCGGTACGCAGATAAATTCCATGCAGCAATCGGCCATCCTCGTCCAATAGCGCCAGATTCGTGCTCACGCTTCCTACATCGATTCCAAGATAGGTGGAGGTCAACTCTCCGTCGCGAGGCAGAGGTGCGGTGCGCGACGCCTCCGGGTGATCGCGCAGCAAGAGCACATTCTCCAGAGTCAGCGGTGCCAAATGCTCTTGTGTCCCTGCAGCGAGTAGCTCATTTTCCCAGCATCGCAGAGGTCTCGGCTTGCTCTGCCGCTCATCCTTGCTGTTTCGTTCCAGCAGCGCGCAGCCGATGGCACTGATCCATGCGTACTCTTCTGGCACGAAGAGCTGTTCCTCGCTCAGGCGAAACCCATCCAACAGCGCTTGCACCACCCCGCGATTCTGCGAGACCGCTCCAATCAAGGCGACATGCGGCGTCACCGCTTTTCCGCGCACGATGTTGCTCTTGAAATTCCTTGCAACCGCCTCGCACAGGCCCTTCAGGACTTCCTCGGTCGAGAATCCCTTTTGCTGCGCGTGAATCATGTCGGACTTCGCAAATACCGAGCATCGCCCGGCAATCCGCGCGGCACACTTGGCCTGCGCGACAACATCTCCAATTTCCTCCACGCGATATTTGAGCCGCGTCGCTTGCTGGTCTAGGAATGATCCCGTTCCTGCGGCGCACTCTCCGCTCGTCGAATAGTCCTTGATTCCCGTCGCATAGGTAAGGGCGTTGGAGCCCGTGGCTTGCTCCTTGTCGTTTTCTTCCACAAGCCGCAAATACTTCGAACTTTCTCCGCCGATTTCAAAGACCGTCCGCACGTCTGGATAGATTTGACCAACCGAGCAAGCGATGGCCTTGAATTCGTTCTCTGCCCGGGCGTTCAACGCCTCGGCGAGCAACCGGCCGCCCGAACCGGTCACGCGAATGGCCAGAACTTGCTCCTCCGGAAGAACCGCGCGTAGTTCCGCAAGGAGTTCCCTCGCGGTCTGAACGGGGTTTCCGTAGGTGCGGCGATAGTTGGAGAGCAACACCGGTGCATTGACAGGTCGCTCCACGGTGGGGCTTGCGCGAAAAAAGCCTGGGAATTCCACAGTGCGCGGGAGATTTTCTTTTGCCCCGTCAGGCCAGACAGCCGCCAACTTCGCACTGACACTCCCAATGTCGAAGCCAACGTAAACTCCCATAAACGCTTCCCCCAAAAGAGCGACGGCAAGTCCCCTGGAGACCGTCGAAGGAGAGCCGCCCGGCACGGGTTCGGAGGCAAGAAAGGTCCTAGTACTGCCGCCGAACAAAAAAATGATGTTGTTTAAGAAGTGAGCACGGTACATGCCATGGTCGGGTCTGTTCGTTCCTGGGACCGGCAAATATTTTCCTAAAGGCACTCTAACCTTTATACCAGCCGAGACTTAACGGAGAAGGCAAAGCCTCAAACTACGCGCCATGGCCACTTTCTCGGACTCATTCCAATGGGGGGAATTCTCTTGACGTGGTGGATTTCACGCACTTTCCTGCCGAGTCTTTTGTCCGCCGAGCTTCCTGCGCTGCTCAGATGCTGCTCGCGTTGCGGCAAATGAGGAAGGATGTAAAAGGGCTAGAGATAACTGCGCACTGCGGTGGGTTCGTCATTATACACGTCGAAAACGGTGAAGAGTTTCGTGATTTGCAGAAGGTCGTGGACCTTCTTGGTCAGGTTGAGAAGCTTTAATTCGCCGTTGCGATTGCGCACGGCCGTAAACCCGCTCACCAGTTCGCCGATCCCTGAGCTGTCGATGTAATTCACGTCCCCAAGATTCAATAGAATCTTCGTCTGGCCGTCATCCAACAATTCACGGATGGTCTTGCGCAAGAGGGCGCTTCCCTCTCCCAGCGAAATTTTCCCGCTAAAATCAATGATGGTGACCGCGCCTACTTCGCGGCAAGTCAAGATCAAAGCTGGCATAAACGTCCCTACGCTTCCTGCCTCGGGGCCGAGTCCGAACTCGATTTACCGTGGTCCCCGTTGCTTGAGGCACTCTCCGGTGGGGATAATTTTTTCGACATGATAATTTCCGCACCACCGGTGCGCCCCGGCACGACGTTGAATTCGTCCATGAACGCCCGCATCAAAAAGATGCCCCGGCCGGAGGTGCTCAAAAGATTTTCTTCTGAGAGCGGGTCCGGCACGTCCTCCAGCCGAAAACCTTTGCCTTCATCCATGACGTGGATAACCATTCTTTCCTGGGTCAGGTCCACGGCCAGGTGGATCTTCTTGTCCGGTTTTTCCTGATTGCCGTAATGGAAGGCGTTGATTACTCCTTCTCGGACGGCCATCCCGATCCGGTAGCACTCCTCTTCGCTAAAGCCCACGGCCTCTGCCACACGAATACACATCTCCTCGGCGAGATTGACGCTCTCGACGTGCGTATCCAGGATGACCTCTAGGTGTTTTGCCTCTGGCGTCATTCCCGCCCGTCGCTGCGGCCCAAGATGCAAAGAAAAGGCGTACCTACACGTTACACAGCGGGCAAACTCAAGTCAATGGCGCCTGCCACTCATCATTCTGCGAGCTCATGTCGTTCTAACTTCCTGGGGCTAATTGCGACATTCCTGGTCCGAATTGCTTGGAACGCACTCTTTCTTGCCACTGGGGCCAAAGGACCCCTACGACCAGTAGCTGCGGTCCAGCGTCCGGTACTGGATGGCTTCGCTCAGGTGTTTCGCCTGGATGTCCGCCGCCGCGTCCAGGTCGGCAATCGTTCGCGCCACCTTGAGGATACGGTCGTGCGCCCGGGCCGAGAGCCCAAGCCGAGTGACCGCGTTTTCCAGCAGCTTTTCGCCCTCTTGTGGAATCGCGCAATGCTTGCGGATCAGTTTTGGCGCCATTTGCGCGTTGCAGTAGGTTTTTTTCTCGCCCTTGAACCGCTCCAGTTGCCTGTGCCGCGCTTCGATCACACGCCCGCGTACGGCCGCCGAATCTTCCGAAGATGAGGGCGCGCGCAATTCCTTGTACTTAACCGCCGGAACCTCGATGTGAATGTCGATGCGATCCAGCAGCGGCCCCGATATTTTCGAAACGTAGCGCTGGATCATCGGCGCCGTGCAATGGCAGTCGCGCGATGGATCGCCGAAATACCCGCACGGGCAAGGGTTCATCGCAGCCGCGAGCATGAATCGCGCAGGAAACGTCACGGAGACCGCGGCGCGCGCGATCGTCACCAAGCCATCTTCCAGCGGCTGGCGCATCACCTCCAGGACATTGCGCTGGAACTCCGGCAGCTCGTCAAGAAACAACACGCCGTGGTGGCCGAGCGAGACTTCTCCGGGGCGCGGCACCGCGCCGCCTCCGATCAGTCCCGCATCGCTGATGGTGTGGTGCGGCGAGCGGAAGGGCCGCGTGCCGATCAATCCTTGGCTGCCATCCAGCGTGCCGGCGACGCTGTGGATCCGCGTGGTTTCGATGGCTTCTTCCAGCGACATCGGCGGCAGGATCGTCGGGATGCGCTTGGCCAGCATGGTCTTTCCCGCGCCCGGTGGCCCGATGAACAGGATGTTGTGTCCACCTGCGCAGGCCACTTCGAGGGCCCGTTTGGCGGCTTGCTGGCCGTGAACATCGCGCAAGTCCACGGCGTACTGTGCCGCCTCGTTCAGCATCTGCTGGGCATCGACCTGCACGGTGTGGAAGGACTCCGGCGAATTCACCAGGTCCACGGCCTGCGGCAAGGACTTCAAGGCATATACCTGGATGCCATCCACCACTGCGGCCTCGCGAGCGTTGGATTCCGGCACGGCCACGGCCTTCAGCCCTCTTTCGCGCGCCGCGATGGCCGCCGAAAGTGCGCCGCGGACCGGGCGCACACCGCCGTCCAGCGACAACTCGCCCAGGAACATCATTTGATCCAGTACCTTCCCGAAAAACTGTCCCTGGCAGCCGACCACGCCGAGCGCCATGGGCAAGTCAAACCCCGAGCCTTCCTTGCGCAAATCCGCAGGGGCCAGGTTGATGGTCACGCCCTGGCCATAGGGAAACTCGAAACCGCAATTTCGCAGTGCCGCCTTGATGCGTTCGCGGCTTTCTTTCACCGCGTTGTCGGGCAGACCCACCACATTGAAGTCCTTCATGTAAGCGGAGCCCACGTCGACTTCCACTTCGACTGGGTAGGCGTCGATTCCATACACGGAGGCGCTGATTGTCTTGAAGAGCATCGCTCACACGTCGGCGTTCTTTCGGGAGTATATATCACTTAACAAATATACGCCAGAGGTACAGCGGCACCTGTTCTGATCTACTTGAAATTGGCCACCTGTATCTGCCGTTTGCGCACATGCCTGCCCGGCATTCATTTACTCCGGCAGATTGCGCACGTATAGTGAGGATGTTCCACAGGTGTTTAATCCTTCCGAGAGAGGTTGGCCGATGTTTGGTTGGATTGTTCTGGGCATCCTCGCGCTTATTGCCATTTTCGGTATCGGGATGTACAACGGCCTCGTCCGCCTGAAGGTCCAATGCGACGACGCCTGGGCGGACATCGCTGTTCAACTCAAGCGCCGCTACGACTTGATTCCCAATCTTGTGGAGACCGTGAAAGGCTACGCGGCCCACGAAAAAGGCACGTTCGAAGCCGTCATCAACGCCCGCAACCGCGCCATGAGCGCCGCCGGACCCGCGGACAAAGCACAAGCCGAGAACATGCTTACCGGCGCCTTGAAGAGCCTATTCGCTCTCGCCGAGGCCTATCCGCAGCTCCGCGCCGTCGAGAGCTTCACCTCCCTCCAGAATTCCCTCTCGCAAATTGAAGACACCGTGCAAAACGCGCGCCGCTACTACAACGCCGTGGTCCGCGACTTCAACACCAAAATCCTGCAATTTCCCACGAACATTTTCGCTGGTATGCTCGGCTTCAAAGAGCGCGAATTTTTCGAACTCTCTTCCGCCGCAGAGGGCGAAGCTCCCAAGGTCAGCTTCGGCAATCCGGCTGCCCCCACGGCCTGATTCGCGCCGCCTTCCACTTTCATGAATCTGCGCAAAAATCCGTCCCGCAGGCTGCCCGCGCTTCTCGGTGCTCTCTGGGTATTCTCCTTCCTTGCCGCTCCCCTCATGGCCAAGGAACTTCGCATGCCGAGGTTCTATTCGGAGGTCATCGTCCTCCCCAATGGCAACGTTGACGTCACGGAAAATATAACTGTGCAGTTCATCGGTGGCCCCTGGCATGGCATCTACCGTTCCATTCCTGTCGAATACGCCGGTCCCCGCGGCTTGAATTATTCCCTTTTTCTCGAGGTGAAGAGTGTCACGGATGATGACGGCCGCAAGCTGAGATTCGAATCCAGTCGCGAGCGGCAGTATCTCAAGCTGAAAATCTTCGTTCCCAACGCCGATGACAGCACCCGCACCGTTTCCATCGAATATGTCGTCTCTGACGCTCTCCGCTTCTTCGACGACCACGACGAGTTCTACTGGAACATTACCGGCGACGAGTGGCCTATCCCCATTCAGGACGCCGGCGCCCACATCGTTCTGCCGGATGGCACATCCAACATTCGCGCCAACGTCTTCACCGGCGCCTATCGCAGCGCCGGCCGCAGCGCTACTGCCGAGATCGCAGGCACCGGCATCGATATCCGCACCACCGCTCCTCTCGGTTTCCACGAAGGCCTCACCGTCTCCATCGCCTTCGACAAAGGCTTCGTTCTCGAACCCACAGGCTTCGATCGCCTGCTTCTTTACTTTCGCAGCAACTGGCCCCTCGGCCTTCCCATCGTTGCGTTCGTCCTGATGTTCTGGTTGTGGTGGACTCGCGGCCGCGACCCACGTCTTCGTCCCATCGCTCCCCAATATGAGCCGCCGGACAAACTCACTCCCGGCGAAGTTGGCACGCTGGTCGACAACGCCGTGGCCATGCGTGACATTACCGCCTCCATCGTGGACCTTGCCGTTCGCGGCTATCTTGTCATCGAGGAGGAGAAGAAGGATCACCTCCTCGGCCTGACTCATTCCAAGGAGTATGTCTTCCATCTAAAGAAATCACAGGCCGAGTGGTCCTCGCTTAAGCCCCACGAGCAGGAACTTCTTGGTGGTCTCTTCAGCAACGGCAATGCCGGCGACAGCGTTTCCCTTGCCGATCTTCACAATCGCTTCTACAAGAACATTGCCGGCATCAGGAGTCAGATTTTTGGCTCGCTCGTTGGACAAGGCTATTACGCCCGCCGCCCAGACAGCGTGCGTTCCGGCTACATCGGCTTCGGCATTGTCGCCGGATTCATCCTGATCCTGGGCGGTTCCTGGGTGGCCCGGAATCTCGGCATGGCGCCGCTGCCTTTTGTGGTTGCGGGCGGTCTGACGGCTGCGATTATCTGTGGTTTTGGGTGGTTCATGCCCGCTCATACTCAATCAGGCGCGCGCGCACTTGAAGCCATCCTCGGCTTCGAGGATTTCCTCAATCACGTGGAGGCCGACCGCTTCAACCATATGATCAAGACTCCGGAAATGTTCGAGAAATTTCTGCCCTTTGCCATGGCTCTCGGAGTCGAGAAAAACTGGAGCAAAGCCTTCCAGGGCATCTACACGCAGCCGCCGCAGTGGTACCAGGGCGCTTACGGGCCAGCTTTCTACCCCTATTTATTCGTGGGCAATCTGAACGCTATGTCGCTTCAGGCCGGCAGCGTCATGGCATCGGCTCCGCGCAGCTCCGGAGGCTCTGGCTTTTTAGGTGGTGGCGGCTTTTCCGGTGGCGGTTTCGGCGGCGGTGGTGGCGGCGGCTTCTAGTGCCGTTCCAACGATTTGGGCCAACTGACGGTCCAAGTGTCGGACACGAACAAGGAAAGAAAATACTTGAGGGGATTTGCTAGAACAAGTGCCGTTCCAACTATTGGGGTCCAGATTTAGAGTGGGGCCAGCGTGCGGATTATTCGTTCCGAACAATTTGAACGGTGCTAACAGTAAAAAGTTGGAACGGCACAAGTTGGAATGGCACTAACTTTTCCCGTTTTCACTCAGCCCGTAGGACTCCAGCACATCCTGCAACCGAACAACTCCTAACAACTCGTGTACGTTTGCCCGGCTCACGACCGGCAGCAGATCGGTATGCGCCGATCCCATGCGCTCCAGGGCGAGGTCGAAGGACTGGTCCGCATGCACATGCGGAAACTCGGAACCCTGGACGACATCTCTCACCTTCTTCGCGGACACGCGGCTATGACTAGCTTCCTGCAATTTCTCTCGCGTGAGAATTCCGATGACGCCACGACGATCGCGAACCAGCCAAGTTCGTTGCTCGCTCGCGACCGTCTTCTCCACCGCAGCTTGCACGGATTCACCCGCGTTCAGGAATTCCGTCGCCGGCCTCATCACCTGCCCCACCTGCCGCTGCTTTTCTCTTTGGCGGCTCTCGGCCCGCGGCAGATGAATTCCATCTTGCTGGGCAAGCTGTTCATAGATGGGTTCCCGCTGCAGCCGGGAAGAAATGAAATAACTCACCAGATTCGAAATCATCAGCGGCACAATCACGGCGTAATCGCGCGTGATCTCAAAAATCATCACCACCGAGGTCATGGGCGCCCGCACGATTCCCGCGAACGCCGCGCCCATGCCCACCAAAGCGTAAGCCCCCGGTGTGGCCACGTATCCGGGAAAATAGTGATGCGCCAGGCCGCCGATTGTTCCTCCCAGCATCGCTCCCAAAAACAGGCTAGGCCCAAAGATCCCTCCCGCGTTCCCGGAGGCATAACTCACCGCTGTGGCGACCAATTTTAGTGCCAATAGAATCACCATCAGCTTCACCGCCATTTGGTTGTTCAGCGCGTCCCCGACATATTTGTATCCGACGCCCATCACCTGCGGCACGAACCAGCCCATCACTCCTACCAGCAGTCCCCCCGCCACCGGCTGGAACCACACCGTCTTCCGCGGTTGCTTCAGGAACCATTTCCGCAATCGCAACAGAAGTTGAGTGAAGGCCACGGAAACCAGTCCTCCCACCAGGCCGAGGATGGCATACAGTACCAGTTCCCACGCGTTCACCAGTTGATACTGCGGCACCTTAAAAAGCGGATCATTCCCCAACAACAGCCGCAGCACTCCCCAGCTCGCCGCCGATGCGAGCACCACCGAACCCAATACCGGCGCGTGCAGGTCGCTGACCACTTCCTCGAGCGCAAACAACACCGCTGCCAGCGGCGTATTGAACGCGGCCGCAATGGCCGCCGCCGCTCCCACGGGTATCAGCGCTTTCACCTTTTCTGGCCGCAAACCCAACGTGCGCCCCAGCACGGATGCAATTCCTGCGCCCACTTGCACGGCCGGTCCCTCGCGCCCCAGGGGAATCCCGCTCGCCAGCGTCGCCGACGTACAAAAAAATTTTCCGAGTACAGTGGAAAGAGTAATTTTCCCTTCACGCGCAAACAGGGCTGCTTTCGTTTGCGGCACTCCGCTTCCGCGCGCATCGGGGAAATAGCGATAGAGCAGGTAGCCCATTGCCAGCGAGCCCGCAGCCGGCACCAGCAGGCGCCTCCACGCTGTTCCGCCGGCGGGGTAGAGTCGCGCGCCGAATCGTTCGGTCAAGACAATGAATGCCACCACGCTCAGCCCAACCAACGCGCCGATCACCAGCGTGAGAACCAGAAACACCTGTTCCTCGCGCTCACCGGCGAACGCTACCAGTTGCGACGTCTTCGCGCTCCACCAGCTCGTCTTGTTTCGATCCAATTCGTCCGTCATCTTCAGGAGTCTGCCTTCGCTGATTCTGTCCGGGAGGGACTTGGGAATGGTAGCCTTAAGGTCTGTTCGCGCCGCTGTTCTTCTTCCAGATGCCGTGTGCGGGCTTTCAGCAGATCGGCTTTTGTTTGCTTGTTCACTTCAAAGGAATTTTCTTGTGCGTTCAATCCACTGCTCTCTTGGCTGCCGCCTGTTTACCTGGTTCGGGCCGCAGTCCTTCTCCGTTCTTTGCTCTTCGCCATCGAAACGCGCCCGCCTGGCTCCAGTAGCGCGCTGATTGCCGCCACCAGCGCCCTGCCGTTGGCGCGCAATTCGACGATTCGCCGCTCCACCACTCTTTCGAGCAGTTTCTCACCACGTGGCTGCAACGTGACCAGCACCTCCCGCCGGTCTTCTCTACCGCGCACTCTTTTCACGTAGCCGTGCGCCTCCATCCGGTCGATCAGTTCCACCGTGCTGTGGTGCCGAAGCGAAAGCCGTTCCGCCAGCGCGCTGATCGTGGCTTCCTGCCCGGATGGCAAGCCCCGGATGGCCAGCAACAGCAGATATTGTTGCGGCTCCAACCCGGCTTGCTTCGCCGTGGAATTCCCTTCCTGTAAAAACCTGCGGATGCGGTAGCGAAGCTCACCCAAAGCCTGGTACTCGTTCTCCGTGATCGTATTTGCCATATTTCTATTTTATCGTATCACGATATATTTTTCCAGTTTGTGCTCTCAAGTCGTTATTCGCGAGTGCGGCTGTTTCTGGAAGGGATTATAGTGCTCTCCGGAAGGCCTTTTGCGTCTTGTAGTGCTCGTACCCTTGCCGCAGGTAGAACTCGTGCGCCCGGTCGCGGATCACATTGGATCGCACGGACATTCCCCCGCATCCCATGTTCCGCGCCCATTTCTCTGCCGCTTCCAGCAGGCGCGCGCCCACGCCCCGGCTGCGCGCCTTTTCGTCCACCACCAGGCCATTCACTTCCGCGCGGAGCTCGACCTCGAGCAGCGGTGTTACGCTGGCGTGCACCCAGCCAATCACCCCGTCCTCCATTGTTTCCGCCACAAAACATACGCCCTTTCTTGCTCGCAAGGCAGGCCTCAACCGCGCGGCCATCTCCTTGGTGGCCGTGGGATATCCCAGTTGCCCGGAAAGAGTGGCGATTCGCGCTGCATCCGTCTGTTTCGCTTTGCGAATTTTCACTATCGCTTGGATCCGGGACATTTCCCTCACGCGCCTTTCTGGCGCAACCGCTTCTGCACGGCTTCACTCCTTAATTCACGAAGAGCATCCGCGGCAATCCACCGCGCGGCCCGCGTCCCGCTTTGCCGGATTCTTTCTGCACACGCAATCGCCTCTCGATTCAATCTTTGATTTCGCTTCCCAATATTCCTGAGCGCCCAATTCACCGCTTTTCGGACGAAATTTCGTTCGTCCCAGGCTTCTCGCTCGATTGCCTTCAAGAATTTCACAAAGGGCACGTCGCTCTCTGCCTTGTCGTGGACCGCCAAATACGCCGCCAGCGCGAATCCCGCCCGCTTCTCAAAATCTTTCGCGCGCGTGCTCCACGCGAACGCTTTTTCCCATGCCGGCTTCGCGAGAACAAACAAGTGGCAGCACGTGCCGTCACACACGTCCCAATTATCAAAATCCCCCACCCACCGTTCCATCTGGCCTGCCGTGACTTTCCGTGGTTCCGAGATCAGCACCCCCAATAGGCGCGCGTCGTGTATCCCCGTCTCCCAAAGCCCCAATCCCAACGCGTGATTCTTCCCAATCTTTCGGGCAATCTCGTCCAGAGTGGGCTTAGAAACGCCATAAATCTTCTTCGCCCGGATCGCGAACCGCGCCATCCCCTCCACATTCCGCTTTTGCCCGTGGCGCCTCAGTTCCGCTACGGCGCGGCGGACGGTCCACACCTGCGGCCCCCTTGGATTTGATCGTCGCGACTTAAAACGTCTTGTCGGAATCGATGAGGATTGTGACTGGCCCTTCATTCACCAGCTCCACCGACATCATCGCCTGAAAGATACCCGTGGCGACAGTTATCCCATGCTTCTTCAGCGCCTCGCAGAACTCTTCATAGAGCTTTTTTGCCAGTTCCGGTGGGGCCGCCAGAATAAAACTCGGTCGCCTTTGCCCTCTCGCATCGCCATACAATGTGAACTGCGACACCACCAGCGCGCTGCCTTTTACGTCCAGCAACGACAGGTTCATCTTCCCCTGTGCATCTTCGAAGATCCGCAAATTTGCCAGTTTTTCCGCCATCGCCGCCGCTACCATGGAGTTATCTTCCTTCCTCACTCCGAGAAGGATCATCATCCCAGCCCCAATTTCACCCGTGACCTGGCCTTCCACCGCGACCTTCGCCCGGCTCACCCTCTGCACCACCGCTCGCATATCGTCTCCGCATGGGCGCAGTGCGGATGCGTCCATCTGGCAAAGCTCTTGCCTTCGCCACACTAATTCATTTCTTCGCGCTTGCTCTCTGCCGGGATTTCGCTCGCTTCTTCTTCCATCCCCGCGGCGCCGCCTGGCACTTCGGGCAAAAGTAGCTGCTCCTTCCGGCCACGATCACGCGCCGGATCGCCGTCTTGCACCGGAAGCACGCCTTGCCCTCTCTCCCATAGACGCGATGGTGCCGTTGATATTCTCCCGGCAGCCCTTCTGCGTCAAGAAAGTCAGAGATCGATGATCCGCGCAGCACGATAGCTTTCTGCAGGATCTCTTGCAGTACGGCACGCAACTCTTCCACCTGCCTTGTCTTCAGCCTTGCCCCTAACGCCGCCGGATGAATCTTCGCCTTCCACAAGCATTCGTCGGCATAGATATTTCCCACCCCGCGCAGTACCTTCTGGTCCAGCAGCAGCGCCTTAATCCTCGCCCGGCGTCCCCGAATCCTCTGCGCAAATTCCGCCAGACCCGCTTCCAACGGATCAGCGCCGAACCGCTGCAGTTCGCCGCGCAGGACTTCCCCCTCAAGATATGCTATGCGTCCGAACCGCCGCGGATCGATGTACCGCAATTCGCGCCCATCATCCAGCAGCAGGACCACGTGTGTGTGCTTTGCCTGTGGCTCGCTCACCACCCGCGGCATCAGCAGGCCCGTCATTCCCAGGTGCACCAGCAGCGCGCTTTCCTCTTTGGTCTCTTCGGTCCCTTCTCCCGCGCTCAGCCGCAATAGAAGAAATTTTCCGTAGCGCTCCACGCTGAGGATCGTTCGCCCCGGCAACTCCCTCTCCACCGTCCCGGGATCATCAATGAAATCCGCTTTCCCCAGCGTGACGCTCAGAATCTTTCGCCCCGCAAGCTCGCGTTGCAAGCCCCGCGCCACGGTCTCGACTTCAGGAAGTTCCGGCATGTTGTTCCCGCCACAGCGTAAGGCGGCAAAGACGAATGAGCTTCAGCCCCTGAAGAATGACTTTCTGATTTTTATCAGGAAACTCTTCGTCTTTTCTTTCTCCGTGGCAGACCCTTCTCTCGCGAGTCACCAGTCACGACTCACCATTCATTTCTTCTGATAATCCTGACGCGACGGATGATCCGGCAGCGCCACCGGATTCTTCTTCAGCATTTCCAGTGTCACCTGCACTGCCTTTTCCAGTTGCGCGTCGTGTCCCGCCGCCGCGGACGCCGGATCGTCGAATATGGCCTCGCGCCGGCGATTTTTCCTGTTCCTTAGGGCAACGGAACTCCCGGCATGGCCACGATTCCCGCCATGCGCAGCAGTTCTTGATACTCCGCCTCGCTCAGCGGGGAGATGACCCGCCGCACGTTCTTCAGCAGTTTCACTTTCCTCAGCGCGGGGTTCGCGCGCATCTCCGCGAGCGTCACAGAGCGGGGGAGCTTTTCATAGGCACGCAAATCTGCCACCAGATTCTTTCCGTCGTAATCATGTGGGTCGGAATAAGGATCCCGCGTCACTTCCGCGATCGAATACAAGGACCGTTCCGGCGTAGAGTGGTAGCAAAGCACGCGGTCGCCCTTCTTCACCTGCTTGAGCGAGCGCATCGCATCGGCCTTCGCACCCGCACCGTGCCACATCTCTTTGCCTTTTACAAAGAGAGTGTCCCAGTGATAGTGATGGGGGTCAGCGCTGAAGATCCAGTAGTGTCGTGTTTGAGGGGTTGCGGTCGCCATCGGCTCCGTATTCGCGTGCAGAATACACGGACGTGGGGCGAAAACCAAACAAAATGTTAAGGATAGGAGTGTTTCCAGGGGCCCAGAAGAGGTCCCCAGGGTATTGCGGCCGTACAAATTCAAGTAAGTCTTTTATTATCTTAAAAGTAGAGGGAAAAATCACACTTTTCTTGTACTCTACGGCTCCAGGCCCTCAGGGCGCTACATCCACAAAAATGTCCTGTCCCCGTACCTCGGTGGCATAGCAGTCCACCCCAACCGCGGGGTTCTGCACCAGCTCGCCATTAGTGACGTCATATTGCCACCCATGCCAGGGGCAGGTCACCACTTTTCCCTCCAACGGCCCTTGCCCCAGCGGGCCTCCCCGGTGCAGGCAAGTATTATTGATGGCGTATAACCTGCCGCCGAGGTTGGCCAAGGCTATCGCCTTTCCTTCGATCTGGAGTTCCCGCACCGTTCCAGGCGGTACCTCCTCCACCTTCACGGTTCTCACAAATCCCATGGTGGCCGCCCCGTTCGGCAGGAATGCATTTCTTCTTCACTTCGATGTATTGCCGCTCTTCAAGTGCGAATATCGGAAAGCTAAACTGCAAATTATTTCTCGGCCGGCTCCGGCACCTGCGCAACCATGACGTTCTTTTTGAACTCTTCCACCATGTCCGGCCGCAACCGCACTTCCGTGGGCCGCTTTGCCAGCGTCATATCGTCAATCTTGTCTTGCAGCTTCAACAAGGCATAGAAGAGCGCTTCCGGCCGCGGCGGGCATCCGACCACGTACACATCCACCGGGACGATTCGATCCACGCCTTGCAGCACCGAATAGGTGTTGAAGGGTCCGCCCACGCTCGAGCACGCGCCCATGGAAATACACCACTTGGGATCTGGCATCTGCTGCCACACGCGCTGAATCACCTGCGCCATTTTCAGCGTCACGGTGCCCGACACGATCATCAAATCGGCCTGCCGCGGCGATGGCCGAAACACCTCGGCCCCAAACCGCGCCATGTCGAATCGCGGCGTGGTCGACGCAATCATTTCAATCGCGCAGCAAGCCAGCCCGAACGTCAACGGCCACAGCGAACTCTTTCTTGCCCAATTGAATACGTAATCGACCGAGGTGATGACGAAATTCTTCTCAAACCGCTGGTCTATGACGCCCACAGGGACCTCTTTCGTTCTTCTTCTCCCTGCTCGCAGTATATCCTCCGCCTTCTCGCCCCGTCAAAAACTGTGTTTTCCGGCCGGTCACGTCTTCACCAAATGGTTTGTTGTGGAGAAACACGCACCGCGTTGCGCCCCGCGCGTTTCGCGTGGTACAGCATTTGATCGGCCTGGCGCACCAGGACGCCGAATTCCGGCGCCTCTTTGGACTGAACTCCGGTCGCGCCAAAACTTGCGGTTACGTGCACGGTCTGCCCCTGCAGCGGAAACGACAACGCTGCGAACTGTTCGCGGTAGCGGTTTACCGCCACTTCCACGTACTCTCTCTCGACATGCGTGATCACCATCAGGAACTCGTCCCCGCCCAATCGACCGCAGATGTCCGAAGCCCGGGTATTCTTCTTCAACACCTCGGCAAAGGTCTTCAGCACGATGTCGCCCGCGTCATGCCCAAAGTTGTCGTTGATGGCCTTGAAATTGTCGATGTCTCCCAGCACGACCCACAATGGAAAGCCGTGGCGCGCCGCGCCCCGCAGTTGCCTCGCCGCCCATTCCTCGATCGCCCGCCGGTTCGGCAATCCTGTCAGAGCATCCGTGCGCACGGCCTCTTCCAGCCTCCGGCTTTTCGCCGCGAGTTCGCGGTTCAGGTCGATAATCCGGCGGCCGACCCCAATCCGCGCCAGCATTTCTCCCGGATCGAATGGCTTTGTCAGGTAGTCGTCCGCGCCGGCTTCCAATCCCTTCACCACATTGCCCTTTTCCTTGTTGCTGGTCATCACGATGATGTACGTGTACGGACGGGTGTCGTCGGCGCGGATGCGTTGGCACAGCTCAAACCCGCAAAAGTCCGGCAACATCCAGTCCGTGACCACGATGCTGGGCGAGCGCTCCTCATAAAGCCGCATCGCCTCTGCGCCGTCGCACGCGAATAACAGCGAATACGCCTCCGAGGAAAGCACCTGCTCGACCAGTTTCCGGCAGACCGGTGAGTCATCGACCACCAGGATTTCGTATTTGCGATCTGTTTGGTTCATTCGCCCATCGCCACAGTGCGACCTGTCTCTGTGTCTGTTGTTCGCGATCCTGTGGAGTGCTTCTTCCCAATTTACCAGAGGAGCTAATCCTTCCGGGTCAGGGAACACAACTTTGCGCGAAAGAAGCAACCTGCTTCGTCATCAAGCCAAATCTTCAGTGGGTTATTACTTGATGGCCTGAACCAGGAGCGCCCCTTCCGCCTTAAAGGCGCGAAGTTGCGCGGCATCGCGAAACCACCGGCCCGCGTACGTCTCGGGGCTCGGCGAAGGATCAGCGATGCGTTCGTGGGAAACGTCCGAGAAACCCGCGCCTCGGAACATATCCGCCCACTCGCCGGCTGACAGCAAATGTGTCGGCACGGCCAGCAGCGCTCCCCACTGGTGACAATGCGGATTGTCGCGGTAATAGTTGATCAGGATCCACGCCGCGCCGCCCGACCGCAGCACGCGAAAAATCTCATTCACTCCTGCCGCCGGATTGGGCCAATAGTAGGCAGATTCCACCGAAATCGCATGCGTGAAGAAATTCGGTTCCCAGGGAATTTCGCCTACTTCGCCGGTAACAAACAACAGGTTGTCATAATCGGCGCTCGCCCGCCGCGCCAGGCGAATCATTTCATCCGAAATGTCCATGCCGACCACGCGGCCCTCGGGAACAAGCTTGCCAATCCGCCGCGACAGCCAGCCCCCTCCGCAGCCGAGGTCCAGCACGTTGTCCGTGGGCGCGAGCCGCATTTTCTCCAGCACCGGCAGCGCGATTGGCAAGTGGTCCTGCTCCATGCCTTCGCTGCGTCCGGCTTCCGCCCAGCGGTTAAATTCTTCCCGGAGAGTTTCTGTGTTCGATTCGGTCATCGTCCCAGGGGCCCGCGTCCGCTATTTTCCATGCGATTGTTAGATGACCTCAGCGTGCTACATGGAGACGGCATTAGGCACCCGCGCCCTGGACCTTGACGAGAAGTTCCGCGAACTTCTGCTTCCTCTCGGCTTGGTCCTTCCCGCCCTCGGCTTCCGCAAGCTGTGTGATGTTCATGGAGCAGAACTTCGGCCCGCACATGGAGCAGAACTTCGCCTCTTTATAAAAATCGTCGGGCAGATTTTCGTCGTGCATCGTCTTGGCGGTTTCGGGGTCGAGGGAAAGCTGAAACTGCTTGTTCCAGTCAAACAGAAAGCGCGCATAGCTGATCGCGTCGTCGCGATCCCGCGCTCCGGGCCGGTGGCGAGCCACATCCGCCGCGTGCGCCGCAATCTTGTAGGCAATCACGCCCAGCTTCACGTCTTCCGGATTCGGCAGCCCCAGGTGTTCCTTCGGGGTGACGTAGCACAGCATCGACGCGCCATGCCAGCCGATCATCGCCGCTCCAATCGCGCTGGTGATGTGGTCGTAGCCCGGCGCAATGTCCGTGACCAACGGGCCGAGCGTATAGAACGGCGCTTCGTAGCACCACTCTATTTCCTTGTCCACCTGCTCCTTGATCTTGTCCATCGGCACATGGCCCGGCCCTTCGATCATCACCTGGACATCGTGCTCCCAGGCCTTCTTCGTGAGCTCGCCAAGGACCTTCAACTCCGCAAACTGCGCTTCGTCGCTCGCGTCCGCCAGGCAGCCCGGCCTCATCCCGTCGCCGAGTGAGAAGCTGACATCGTGCTTCTTGAAGATTTTGCAGATGTCATCGAAGCGCTCGTACAGGAAATTCTGCTTCTTGTGGTGCTCCATCCAGTGCGCCATCAGCGACCCGCCGCGCGAAACGATCCCCGTAATGCGTTTGCGCACCAGCGGCACCTGTTCGCGCAACACCCCCGCGTGGATGGTCATGTAATCCACGCCTTGTTCCGCCTGCTCTTCGATTACCTCCAGCATCAAGTCGATGGAAAGATCCTCGGGGCGGCGCACGCGCGAGATGGCCTCATACACAGGCACGGTGCCAATGGGCACAGGCGATGCGTTGATGATGGCCTGCCGGATTTCCGGGATGTTGCCTCCGGTCGAAAGGTCCATCACCGTGTCCGCGCCGTAATGCACCGCATGGTGGAGCTTTTTTAGCTCCTCGTTGATCTCCGAGGTAGTGGCGGAGTTTCCGATGTTCGCGTTGATCTTGCAGTTGAATGCGATCCCGATGCCCATCGGCTCCAGGTTGCGGTGATGGGTGTTCGCGGGAATGATGGCGCGCCCGCGTGCCACTTCCATGCGCACCACTTCGGGCTCCAGCTTCTCGCGTTTTGCGACGTACTGCATCTCCTCGGTAATCACACCGAGCTTGGCCAGGTGCATCTGCGACATGTTGCGGTTGCCGTTCGTGGCCGCTTGTTCCGCTTCCCTTTTCTCGATCCAGCTATCACGCAGTGCCATGGGCCCCCCTCAAGACAGCGACCAGCGATCAGAGACCAGTGACCAGAAAGCAGGCCTCGCGTGTCTCTCGCGGTGCGCTGTGAAGCAAGAATTATGGCATCGGGGCGGAGGAAGGACAACCGGGGGAAGAGCGCGATTCGTGGCTCGTGGCCCGTGACACGTGGCGAGAAAAGGACGAGACAAAATACAACGCCGAAGAGGTTTCACCACGCCGACCGGATCGGGTGAAACGCTGACGCCGAGACACCGAGAGCACAGTGGAGGAAATGAGGATGGAAGCGAAAGATGTGGTGTGCTCATGCTCTTTTTCCGTTAGGGGGTCGGAGCTTCAGCTGGGCCCGAGCTTCGAGGGGCTCCGACATTTGGGATTCCGGTGGACTGGGCTTCAGCCCCTGAAGTAATTCTTCCGATGTTTTTCCGCGCCCCCGGGTGCCTCAGGTGCCGCCGTTGCACCCGCGCCCTTGGGTTTCTCCGCTCTTTAGGAGGTGGGAGCTTTAGCTCCCACGTATCCGGCCGAAAACAAACAGGGCTTCAGCCCCTGAAGTAATTCTTCCGATGTTTTTCCGCGCCCCCGGGTGGCCCAGGTGCCGCCGTTGCACCCAGGCTCTTGGGCTGCTCCCCGCCTGTCGCTCGCCACTCGTTTACCCAGAGCGCACTCCGCGAAGGGCCGCTTCTTTTCGTGTCATCCCGAGCGCAGTCGAGGGATCGTGGCTGGACCGATCCTCGCCCCGCCCATTGGGATGGTTACTCACCCTCGCGCTCCCTCCTCCTGCTGCTCCCCCGCTCGCCACACGCCACTCGCCAGGGAGATCAAAATCTCTTCTTGCCGAGGTGTCGACCATGCGAGGAGGAATCTGCGAAGTCAGTTGTGGTGACAACGTGAAGCGAATGGTTGATGGCGGCTTCCTTAAGTATTGAAGTTAGCCGCTCACGAAAAGTATTTGGCACTGCAAGCGCAACTAACAGTTTTGCTCGGGTCACGCCAACATAGATGACGCGCTTACCCTCATAGTCTGTTCGAGATTCCCAACTGTCGAAGAGCTGAGACGTATAGTCGAAACCGCCCGTGTCTGGTGGTATCACGACGCAAACCGCATCAAACTCTCTCCCCTTCGCTTCGTGAATCGTGGAACACCGTAGGCCAGTAGTGTTTTCTTGGTGCAGGTGTTTGCTCCAATTGGTTTTTGGAGGCGATTTGAAAAAAGTCCTTTCTGAGGTTTTCAACGGGCAGCTCAATTCCAAGTCCTTTACGCTTCCGTGCAAAGCGGCCAACCACTCCGCAGGGCCTTCTGATGTGCTATTGCAAGACTTTGGCACACTCATGACGAGTTCAAACGCGATCCGCCGAAGCCAGCGACGGTCAATTCCGTGGCGTTCTATGGCCCGCGTGGGGAGTTCGTGGGCTTCTATTTTCCCCATTAGTCCTAATAGCAGTTTCTCGACCGATACCAGGCTAGCTTCACGTCCGTGCCCCGTTGCCGAAGCCGACCAGAATTCGCCTACGGCTCGTGCCATCGCTTCGACTTTTGATGTCCCGGGAGGCCCCGAAAAAGATGACATGCCTACGGCCCGCAGAGCGCTGTTCCTCTTGTGGGCGAGGACGATGCTCTCCCTAGAGTTCAGGCCGAGCCGGTCAAGTAGTTCCTGAAAGTTCAGGCCGATGACGCCGGGGGCAGTTCGAGCACCGTATTCAAGAATGTAAATGGGATGGCTTACTTCTGCATGTGGTCCCCGTGCGATGTCGGGAGCAACCCTGTTTCGAAGAGTCGCTGCAAAGGTACAAATTGCTCCACTGCTTCGGAAGTTGCCGGTCAAAGGGATCTGATTATCGGGCTTGTATTGGATCCTGAAAGCCTCAAGTCTTGACGGGTCTCCGTGTCTGAAGCCGTATATCGCTTGATCTGGGTCACAGACCACAGTCACTGGGAGGCCGTTCAGACTCAGCCACTCGAGGATTTCCAGGTCCGTCGGGTTGCAGTCATGCGCCTCGTCAACAATCAATTCTGTAAAGCGAGCCGAAATCGCCCTACCAACAGCTACGGCCCAGAGCTTATTCCCCATCTTTTTGGCAAGTTCAACTCGGGCGTCGCCTGCGCTAAGATATCCCTTGCGGCGTAAAGCCTGCCGATATCTGAGTGCCTCTTTCTCATACTCACTCTGATTGTCGATTACATGTTTGCGAAGGGCCGCGTATGCGATTGTCCTAGGTTCGACACGGCCATCTATTGGATCGAACCTATCGAGTGGAACACCGGGACCATGGAAGGCGATGCCGCGGCTGAGGCGTACCTCCTCGAAGCCTCGACTGCCCCAGCTATCGACGACCATGGGACAAACATTCACACCTTCGATTCCCCCCGGTAATATGAAAAAGTTATGGATGAACGAATCGAGGGTGCCTATGAAACTGGGGAATTTTAGGAGGGCGCCTAGGCCAGAACTGCAGCACCTTTCTACGAACTCGTCCTTCGCTGAGTTCGTGAATGTCAGAACAGCGACACCCATTCGTGAAGGTGAGCGCTTCGCGATCCCGGCAATGCGGGCAACCATCGTCCGTGTTTTCCCTGAGCCAGGACAGGCCTTGCAGAAGACCGCTCCCTCCTGCTCTGCAAGTCGGCGCTGTTCATCCGTTGGTTCGTTCTCGATCATGGTGCAGAGATCTTCTCGATGGCGTCTTGCAGATATTTCGGAACCTCGAAGGCGGCGCCTTTGGCAATGCGCATGGCAATTTGCTGGGCTAGGTCGCCTTTCCTGACACTTTTTTGTTTGAGTAGTTTTATAAATGCATCACCCCGGTCCTCGTCATGCGCTGGATCGATCTTCTCTCGCCAATCTTTTGCGGATTTGGGGTACAGCTTTAAAAATGCGTTTTTCAAGAGCTTAATGTTTCTTTCGGTTACCAGGTCGTACTCCAGAGTTCTCTGATTCGTAATGACCTCGAGATCACCAGCTGCGCTTAGGCTCGTCGCCAGTTCTAATAGGTCTTCTTTTCTGTTTCCATTCACATCTGGGTCGGCGTCAGTGACAACAATTACCCGGTCCGAGATGTGAGCACCGTTAAATTGCCGAAGAAGAACTTCGACGTACGGCTTGAAATCCACTCCGTCAATATGAATGAGAACTGCCCCTCGGAATCGAAGCCATGCCTCTCGCTGATTTTTTAGGACGATTTTTTCGGCAATGACGGGTATCAATAGGGATTCGGCAATGCCTTCCACGAGGAGCGTTCGATTTCCGAATAGAAGTGCTGACCGCGTAACATCCAGATAACGGTGAATCTTTCTGAGGGTGCTTGCACTCAGGCCCAGTTCAGCGATCGGTACCACGGCCGTCTTGTGAATCCGCGGAGCGCGGGAGAGATCAGCTTGTGAGCGCACCACGACGAGATGTCTAGGCGAAACCCAGGCCGTAAGATTTGGGGAATGCGTAGTGGCGATGATCTGAATTCGGCCCTCGGGCTGGCCAGGCGTCCGCTTCCCTTCTGCAGACCTTCCTGCTCTGTCAAGCAGAAACTGCAGGACTAACATCTGGAGCTGAGGGTGAAGATGTGCTTCGGGCTCTTCTACTAGGAAGAGGGTCAAATCCGCGTCTCCCGCCCTGGTTAGCTCCACTATAACAGTGGCCATATAGAGGAGATTTGCGTAGCCCATCCCCGAGGATCGGATCTCGTCCAGCTCCAAGCCCGCGTCTGCGAGCTTAAAGCGCAAATCTCGTGCGACGTCCGACAATTTTTCAGCGTAGAAGTCGAGGGATGCATCCTGCTTCCGCAATCCTGCTGTTAGATTCCCCAGGGCACCGCTGATTTCTTCATTAATTTTTTCAATTACGCGGTGCGGCTTACCTTGCCTACGAACATGGGTCAGGAACTCCTCCTCATCTTCTTTCGCAAGAAAATGCTGTAAAAGCGATGTGATCTTTGCGGCGCTTCCCGACCCGAGCGCCTGTTGGGCATCACGGAGCGGGGGAAGGTAAACGTGCCGGACCAGGTCTTTCGACCCTCTTTCCGGTTCGACGCTGTCGAACTTGCCGGCCCAGGATGTCGTCTTACCTCGTGGGTTCGCAAGAGACTTTTCTTGATACCGGAGCCCGAAAACTGCAACATCTTCTGTCGGGTCCGGAAGAGCCGAAATGAGAAGCCCTTTTAGAGTGTTGCTGAGACCGGAGAAATGACCTTCGATGCCAAAGTCAGGCTTCGAGCTATTACGCCGGATATCCTCATCCTCGGGATAGCGCTCTCGGCGTCCACTCAAGGGCTGGGTCAGGAGGCGAATGGCGTCTACGATGTTCGATTTGCCCCCGTTGTTCTCTCCTAGTAGGACGGTAAGATCAGGTTGGAGGTTAACAGTGACGTCCTCGCACGAACGGAAGCGCTGCAGTTTGAGGCTTTTCAGGTGCACGTACGTTCCCTACGGCGTATAAATAATCTCTTCCTCGATCGGGCGTTGCACGCAAGACCGTCCCTTATCTTTGGTAGAGGGTGCCAGTTCGATTCTTTCGAATTTCATTTCCGGGACCTCTCACGACGGGATGATACCACTTACTGAGTTAATCGAAATGCAAAGAACAGACATTGTCATCCGACGAAAGCAATGGCGGTGGCCGACACATTAACCGGTGGAACGACTGCGGCTGCCGCATTCTTTGTTTGCGACGGGTGCGGGCTTAAAGTCAACTTCTCGCAACGTCCGATCCACCCCTCCGTATCCTGCCTCCTGATATCTGACTACTGATATCGGATATCCAGCTCCCAATATTCAATTCCCGTCGCACTTTCCCATTGACAAAACATGAATTGTACTGTATAGTATGTGCTGGCCTGCAGAAAGGACTTCGTCCGTCTCCATGCTGCGGCCCTCCCACCTGCTCTCTTCCTCTCGGCCTCCCAACCCCTCCGCACCTGTCAGTCTATCTTTCCCCCTCGCCCCGACCAGCTCGCCTTTCGCTCTTGTGCCGTCGGCTCTCGACTTTGAACTGCTTTTCTCCCCTAACCCCAATCATTCCCGCACTTACCGTCCATTCGCCCGTAAGTCTAACTATTCCCGCACTTACGCAAACCCCCGGGGGGTGGGGTCAAAAAACACGGTCCCTCCCGCCATATCCTCAAGTGCCGCTTTAAGGTTTTTACCAACCTCTGTGTTTACTGTTGTTTCAATTATCACTGTCGGCTCGCCGACATCTTGGAGTGCGGCGGCTCGCCGCAGCTTTTGCTTACCAGTCTTACCGTTCCTCTCTCTGCGCACTCCGTATTGGAGCCCGCCCCGATCCGCTCAGGTCGGTCAATCCGTCCCCGTTTTTTCTCCAGCCGGACGTTGGAACTGGCACGAAGACTCTCTTCTGCTCGCCACTTTTGCCCTAACTCCTTTGTTTCCCCTTGATACAACGATTCCGCCTGTAAGTCCTTTGTTTCCCCTTGATACGAAAAACAGGGGGGTAGGGGGGAGTAACCTTTCTATAAACACGCAATCTCAATTTGGAGCCCATGCTCAAAAATCGAGCTTGGGGCATCCGCCAATCGGGAGATTGGCGCTCCCGGGGAAGGAGGCTGGAACACCAATTCTTCACCGTAACAGCCAATCGGGACTCAAGTGTAAGGACGAAGTTGAGTGGAGGTGCGGCTACGTTGACGAACCGCCTCGGAAGGCCGTCCCTACAAGAAACGCGAGGGGCGCGAGGGGCGAGCGCAACGAGTCTGCGCTTAATGGGCGGAGACGGTGGTTTCGCCGTGGTGGCCGGATTTGATGAGGAACATGAACGGGATCATGAGGAGGCAGACGACACCGAGGATCCAGAAGACGTCGATGAAGGCGAGCATGGCGGATTGCCGCTGGACTTCCCCGTAGAGGATAGCCTGGGCCTGGTGCGCAGCCGTGGCGGCGTCCGAGCCATGAGCGCGTAGAGTCGCGGTGATGCCGTGGAGGGCCTGCAGGTAGCGCGGATTGAGCGGCGAAATGTTGCCGACGAGATCGCTTTGATGCTTCTGGGCGAGGCGAGCTTGGAGCGTGGTGACAAGCGAGATGCCCACGCTGCCGCCGATGTTGCGCGCGAGATTGATGAGCCCGGTGGCGCTGTTCATTCTTTCCTTGGGAACAAAGGAGAACGCCACAACGTTGATGGGGATGAAAAGAAAGCCGAGGCCGCCGCGGGAAATCATCCAAAGATAGACGAACGTCCAGAAACTGGTAGTGAGGTTGATGAAAGAAAGCTGGAACATCCCGAAAGAGAGGGTGACGAGGCCAATGATGACCAGCCAGCGCGCGTGGTAGCGCGTGAGCAGCCAGCCCACCAGCGGGAGAGAGACGAGAGTAACCACGGCGCCGGGCGAAAGAACCAGGCCGCTGAGCTGCGCGGTGTAGCCGACCAGCGTCTGCAGCAGGACCGGGAGAAGCACGGTACTGCCGTACAAGACGACACCGAGGAGAAACATGAGAAAAGTGGCGGTGGCGTAGTTGCGGTCCTTGAAGAGATGCAGTTCGACGACGGGATCTTTTTGGCGGAGTTCCCAGAGGACGGCGCCGATGAGGCCGACCGCGCAGGCGATGGAAGACCAGACAATGAAGTTGGAGCCGAACCAGTCGTCGCGTTGGCCCTTATCGAGGACGACCTGGAGGAAGCCGAGGCCGACGCTGAGCAGGCCGAGACCAATGTAGTCAATGTGCACGCGTTTGCTATTTTCGGTGCGGGCGACGTGTGACGGGTCGTGAATGAGCATGGAAGTTAGGAGTATGGAGAGCAGGCCGACGGGAATGTTGATGAAGAAAATCCAGCGCCAGGAATAGTTATCGGTGATCCAACCGCCGAGCGTGGGGCCGACGATGGGAGCGACGACAACGCCCATGCCATAGACGGCCATGGCCATGCCCTGCTTGGAGCGCGGAAAACTCTCGATGAGGATGGCTTGCGATACCGGCTGCAAGCCGCCGCCCCCGGCGCCCTGGATTACGCGGAAGATCACAAGCAAGGGCAGGCTGGTGGCGACGCCGCAGAGAAAGGAGCTGATGATGAAAATGAGCACGCAAGTCATGTAGAAACTCTTGCGGCCAAAGAGCCTGGAAAACCAGCCTGTGAGGGGAAGAACGATGGCGTTGGAGACGAGATAGGAGGTGAGCACCCAGGTGCTTTCGTCAACGCCGGCGGAAAGGCTGCCGGCGATGTGCGGGAGGGCGACGTTAGCGATGCTGGTGTCGAGCACCTCCATGAAGGTAGCGAGCATGACGGTGAAGGCAATGAGCCAGGGATTGACACCGGGGCGGGTGAATTCGGAGGGGGAGAGAGCGTCGGATTGGGCCAGAGTGCTCATCGGCAGTGGAGAATGGTGACCGAAGTCCGCGGGAGCGAGGGGTCAAGGAGCCAGGGAGCCGGAGGAGCGAAGCAGCGGCGCAAAGATCACGTAACAAGTATAACGCAGGGGACGAACCGGGAATGTAGCGGAGGTCACATGGTGAAAACGGGTTGGAAAACCCTAAGACCGACGCGCAAGGACTGCTGAATGAAGTCAGGATCGCCGTAAATGAGTTAGGGTCCGAATCCTGGCGAGGGGGAGGGAGCAGCCCAAGGCTTGAGCAGGCATGGAGGCCAGAAGAGGGCGCGGACGGAGCAAATTCCAAAATGGGCATTTGCACAGGGCTTGTGGAATTGTGGATAACTATACAGATAACTAGCTATTTTTATATTTTACGGATGGCGAATATAAGGCGAAGATTGACGCAAGCCCTGGATGCAACCTTGATTGGCCATGCCGGGACCGAGGAGAAGCCGGTCAGTGGCTCTGCAAGACGGGAGGAGAGACGCGAGCTACCAACGATTTGCGAAGTTACCGATTCGCGCAATTAGACCAGTAGGTCCATTGCATTCACGCATTTGCGGAGCCAGGCTGGCGAGTAGATGCCAAGTGGAGGTGTGGATTTTATGCCTCGCGTCCGGGTCGCTCGGCTCCTCACGGTTTTGTCTTTTGTCCTCATCTTATCGCCTGCCCCACGGGCCGCGCAGCGAATGAAGAAAAGGGGCGGGGAGAGCTCTGAAACATCCCAAAGAAACAGTAGCGCGAATCCCATGACCATTTGGCAGGCCCGCCGGACGGTTGAAGCCACACTGGGAGCAGCTATATCCAAAACTTCATGGGCGCTGGATCACGGATTCACCGTGGGCATTCATCCTGAAAGCGTTCGCGTAAATCCCGGAAGCGTTGAGTGGACAGCCGATATGTCTTACTGGGAGTCCCAGTCGAGCCATGTCGCCCTCACGGGGACCTGCGCAATCGATTTAAGAAGCGTCGGGACACTTGAAACAGTGCACGTCGGCCCCCTCAAGTTCGGATTGTTACATCGAACTGAAGGAGGAGATCGATATGCGGTGCTTGAGAACGGAAGGAACGTGGCCTTTTCCTGCGTAAACATGGGCGTGTATTACGACAAGGCCATGGGATTGTTTGGCACGCCCAGTGAGGCACAGGCGTTGACCGACGCGCTGAACCGTTTGCGCGCCGCCGCCCGAGGCGACGACCAGGAATTGCTGGAGGCCGACAGGCTGGAATTCCAGCAGGAAGCGGCTGCGTGGCGTGCTCTCGCGGTGAAACCGGCGATTTCAGAAGAGGTCAGAAGGCACCGAATATTGGCCGAGGATGCCGTCAACGAGAAGCGGTTCGAGACAGCCGTTGAGGAATACGAGGCCGGGTTGGAGATCAATTCGGTTTGGCCGGAAGGCCATTTCAACGCGGCGCTGCTCTGCGCGGAGTTGGGATATTACAGCGAAGCCGTTCACCATATGCGGGCCTATACCCAACTGGTTCCCGAGGCTCCGGATGCGCAACAAGCCCGCGATCAGATGGTGATCTGGGAGGCCAAGCTCGCGAGGACCAGGTAACTTGGCCTGGCGATGTGCGGACCAAATGGGAAGCACGCGTTGTACGAGCCACGGTAATAGGCGTTCCCCTCGCCGGGGAGCTTTGGAGAAGAGGTCATGAGAAGGTCATTGCTCATCACGCTGTTTGCGGCCGTGATCGGATTGCCCGCCGCACACGCCGCAGGGCGAGAAAAGAAAGAGCCTCCGCAAAACTCCGAAACATTTCAAGCGAGCAGCTTCGCGCCGCAAACAAACTCGATGACCATTTGGCAGGCGCGCAGGACGGTTGCGGCGTGGCTGAAAAACGCGGGCAAGTTCCCGGTCAAGTCAATTTCCGAAGTTAAGATCACCGAAAACACCATCGCGTTCAACGTTGACTCAACATTTTATGACGGCATTGACGCGGGTTATGCGGCCTGTTTTATGGGCAAGGCACTGATTGATCTAAGAACGGTCGGGTCCCTTTCGGCCAGGCCGGCAGGGAAGGCCCCACACGTCTTTTTTTCGCTGTACATGGATGGGCAGGATCTTCGTGCCACGACCCTTCCCAAGAGCAGTTTGCTCTCCACGAAGTTCGGTTGTGGAAAGCACCTCAATATCCTTGGCATTTTTGCATTTAACACCGCCGCTCAAGCCCAGGAATTTGTGGATGCGCTGAGCCGTTTGAGCGCTTTCGCGCGTGGTGGGGATGCGGCGCTAGCGGCGGAGTGGCGCGATTTCCGACAGAAGGCGGCAGCTTGGCGGGCGCTCGCGGTGAAACCAGCCATGCCCGAAAGCGTCAGGAAGCACCGGTTGTTGGCCGAGCATGCGGTAAACGAAAGGCAGTTCGAGGAGGCCGTCGAGGAATACGAAGCCGGGATAGATATCTATCCGTGCTGGCCCGAGGGCCACTTCAACGCCGCGCTGATCTACGCGGAACTGAAGCGATATTCCGACGCCTTGCGACACATGCGGGCCTACGTCGAACTGGTTCCCGAGGCTCCGGATGCGTCGCAGGCCCGAGACCAGATGGTCATATGGGAGGCTGAACTAGCGAAGGCTAGGTAAGTTGACGTACTGATGAGTTTGCCAAATGGGAAGCACGAGATATGCGGGCCATCAGAACAGGCGCTTGCATCGCCGCAGAGCTTTGAAGGAGAGGCCATGAGAAGGTCAATCTATTTAACGCTGATGCTGATGCTAATCCTCGCGAGTCCAGGTGTCGTCATGGCGCAAATCGCCGGGTCATTTGCAGGGTCAACGCAGTGCTATGAAAACGGCAGATGGGTGACGGAAAGGGGAAACTGTCCGGGAAGTGGAGGCGGAAGCAGTGCCGGAGGCAACTACGCGAATACCCAACTGCAGCAGGCGGTGCAACAAGCGACGACCAACTTCATTACCTGGCTGTTAAATGGGGGCCAGAGCCCGCAACAAGTGGCGCAGAGACAGCAGATGCTTGCGGAGTTGCAACGGCGACAGGCCGAAGCGGCGCGCCTGCATCGAGAGGAAGAAGCGCGCCGATTGGCGGAGATGTACAACCGCTTGTCCGCAACTCTGAAGCTCAATGGCTTGCCCAACCTGCAATTGAAGAATTCGGGGGCCTCGGTGGGCGGCTTACAAATGAAACTCGGCGAAAGCACGCAAGGATATGGAATACCCGGGCTGCCCGGCATGTACACAGGCGGGCCTGGTCCCGGGTCTGGGATGACGCCGGCTCGGGAATCCGGGCTGCAACTGAAAATGGGAGATAGCGCAGCGGCCGGAGATCACGTAGGCAATCCGAATCTCCCGGGCCTGGCGCTGAATGATGGCCAACAAAGCTATGGAATTCCGGGACTTCCGGGGATTTACACGGGCGGCCCCGGCCCTGGATCAGGAATGACGCCGCAAGCTGGGCCGGGATTGCAGATGAAGATGGGCGACGGCAACGCGGCTCCCGCAGTGGCCCCGGCTTCCGCCGGCGCGGCCTTCGATCCCAGCACCGTGGATGTCAACAATATGACTCCAAAGCAGGCGGCGGACATGGCCGAGTATGTCAGCAAGCTGCCTCCGGAAGAGCAGCAGCGCCTGATGTCCGCTGCGCAAAACGCCGGGGGTGCGCCTCAACAAGCGCCCATTTCACCCGTGGCCGGTTCCGCACCAGGCGCAGCGGCACAGGTGAGCCCCGCATCAGGGCCGGAATCTTCGCCGGTAGTGACCCCGCAGACGGCAGCACAACCCATAGCCGAACTGCAACAGCAAGCGAACGCTTCTCAGGCGGCCGCAGCGGCGGCGCTGCCGGAGGATGCGTCTGCTCAAGCGCGAGCCGGCTTCGACACGGGGTTGGGGGCGGTGGCAACGCCACCAGCCATGGCTACCACGTCCGGGCAACCGACAACATCTGCAGGGCCTGCACTCGTGGCTCCAGCTCCAGCAACGGCTGATACCGTGTACCGTGACCGTACGGCCGATTCGGCTGCCAGGCCACCCGTGACGGTTGCCAGGCCAGCCATTACGGTCGCGCCAACAGTGAATTCCTTTCCGGTGGTGAGACCCAGCCCATCGGCACAGCCAGCGATTCCGGCCACACCTGCGCCGGGCGGCACGCGCCATGTCGAAAGCGTAGGAGAGTGCCTTTCGCACTATGCGCAGGCCGGGCCGAGTGGCGCCGCTCCTTCGCTCGAGGAATTGCATAAGAAGCTTGAGTTTGAGCGTCGCGCGCTGGAAAAGCTGCTGGAAACGCAAAAGCGCGAGGACGAAGAGCGCAAGGAATGGTTGAAAGATATGCGCAAAGCGGCGCAGGACGTGGCTTTCAACGCGATTGACAAGGGAGTCGAGGGCTTGTTCGATTCCTCCAAGGAAGCTCTTCAGGATTCCGAGGTTGAATTGCACGAGGAAATCCAGGAGACGACTGAACAGGCGCGCGAACTGCGGCAGCAGATGGACGAGGCCCGTAAGGCAATGGGTACCGCGAAGGACGACCCTGCGCGTCTGGCATCTCTCCAGGATCAGTGGGCCGATATGGAGAAGAACCAAATTCAGCCTCTGCTAGAAAAGCGCCAGGCTCTGGAAGGCCAATGGGAGAGCACCTTCAAGTGGGAAACGCGGGTTGGTCGAGTGACGAATGCTCGGGACTATGGCGCGTGGTTGACCAACATGGAACTTCCCTGCGATTACGGGGACGGCCGAGTAACCTGCAACAATTTCAAAGAGAACAATGCGATTTCCAAGATCGCCGCCGGAGACCGCGACACGGAACTCGATAGCCTCAAGATGGCGCTCAAGTATGCCGCCCATAAAGCCGAACGCCTCAAGAACCTGTCGGATGTGGCCGTCATCGGAGGGACTGCCGGAAAGATTGCCGCCAATGCCACCTTCATTGGAGAGGTATGGGACACAACCAGCTTAATGATTGACTTAAGCTACGACGCCACGGTTGGGTATCTGGGCTATCAGCGCTTGCAGCAGGTGAAGCAGAATGACGCGCAGTTCGAAAAGGCCAAGTCCATTCTGGGCGCGCGAATCGACCGCATGAACGCGGAGGTTAGCTGCTATCAGAATGCAAATTGACCCGGCAGGATGCGGAAAAACTCCTGATGTTTCCTCGGCGCAAGGTGGCAAGCGAGAGATGCGTGGAGAAGGCTTCTGCAAGAGCAGTTTTGAACATCTCCGTTCCGGAGCCGCAACAGATCACGATCTGGTGCGCAGCAGAGGTGACATGGAGGATTGAATGAGCCGCAAGGAGACGTGGTGCGCGCTGGTTATTGTGCTGCTGACCGCGGCGCCCATTGCACTACACGCCGATAAGAAAGGCGAAATCGCCACTGCTTCCGTCAAAAATGGCGATTCCCCGCCGGGAAACGCGGCGAGTCTTTCCATCGCTCACGCACGAGCTGAGCTTAGAGAGGCCATCAAGAAAAGATTCGTCGGCACGATGAAGAGCTGCTTCCTGGGAGTATGCGTCACCTGGGTGCTCTCAGAGGCGACCGAGTTCCGGCTTGCCGCCGGCGGCTTCGATGTGAACGCACCGTTCACCGCGGATAACCATCCTGGAGACGGCAAGATACCCGTGGATTTCAAAAAGGATCAAGACTACGTCCAGGCGTATCGTCTCTGGCACGTTTCCTGCTCCACAGGCAGTTGCTACAACATCGGTTATCTCCCCAAGCCTTCGAGACATCCACTGGCTTACCAGGTTTTTGAATGGCCAGATGAAGCAGCGGCGCAAAAGTTTGCGGATGCATTTAATCGGCTCCTATATGCTGCCTATCACGATGAAGAAGAGGGAGAGTTTGCGAACTTTAGCGCAGCCGCAAAGGCCTGGCGTGAAAATCCCGCCAAGCCGCCACTGAGTCCGGAAGCCGAGCGGCAAAGGATCTTGGCGGAGAATGCGATCAGCGAGAAAAATTTCGATTCCGCGGTGGAACACTACGAAAGTGCGCTTGAAGTTCAGCCGATGTGGCCGGCGGGCTGGTTCAATCTGGCGCTGATTTATGCCGAGCAGAACAACTATGCCGATGCCACGGATCGCATGAAGCACTATCTCGAATTAGTTCCTGATGCGCCGGATGCCAACGATGCACGCACGCAAATGATCATCTGGGAAGACAAGGCCGGAAAGAATTGAGCGTACTTAGAGCCGAATTCGCCGGAGGCGGAGGCGTGCTGAGTACGCTCCATCCCAGTCTGCGCAGTGGGCGACATGTGCAAGCATCAGTAGCGAAATTGTAGGTGTCGGGAAACTTCGGTCTCCCTCCGCACACCAATCAGCACCTGGCCGAATCGCCCGTCCGCTACCTTCGCATTTTCACGTGGCTTTGTTTTTGCTCTGAATTCTTGGCCTCAGCGGCGGCTTGGGTCGCCTGGTCTTGCCAGATTACAATCTGGTCGTGCGCGGCTTGCGCATCGGGGGCGTCAGGGACCAAGTCGAGATAGGCGCGCATGTGCTCGACGGCTTCGTCGTAGGATTTCAACTCCGCAGCGATCAGAGCCGCGTTAAAACGGCCCTCAGGCCATGGGGGATAAAGTTCCAGGCCTTTTTCGTAGTGGTACAACGCCTTCTCAAGTTTTCTCTCATTGAAAGCAGTCTCGGCCAGCAATCGTTGCGCTCGGACCTCTTCCGGAACCGGAGGTTTCGGCGAAAGCCCGCGCCATGCCTCCGCAATCTGCGGGAGATTACGCAGAGCCATGCCCTGTTCGCCGGCCATGTCGTGCAAGTGGTTGATGGCGTTGGCAACCAACTCGGCGGTCTCCTGGCTTTGCCACAAGAGGTGGTTGAAAGGCTCAGGAAGATCGTTTCCAGCCTCGTCTTTCACGCGGTACACGCCCCCAAAGCCTCGTTTTGGGATGACACGCGGCAGGCTCTTCAGGTCCACCTGCTGGTTCTGATAGTCCTTGTGCCCGAAAGGCACGGTAAGTTTGGCGCTGAATTCAAAGCTGTCAAAGCCGAACCTGAAGCTGCTGGGATCATTCACGACTGCCAAAGGACAGCTTTGAAAACCGGTTACGATCGTCTTGCGCGCCCGCCAGAGGGTCATCGGACTCGCCGGCACGTTCGTAGCAGTTTCCGGCGCCGCTGACGGCGAATCGGGCGTTTTCTTCTTAAAGAGCTGGGCGGTTGCCAAGGATGGAAGAATTAGCGGGAACAAAAAAAGCAGGATTGTCGATCGCGCGAAGATTCTGATGAGGCGAGTCACACGAAACCCCTCGAACCACTCTTCACCCAGTTTTTTGCTATGACCTGGTCTCATACCAGGAATGTAATCCCAAGGACCGGAGGGCGCAATGCTGCAGCCCGGTTGATGGTGCGTGGTTGACACCTGGCCAAAGGTCGAATCGCTAGGGGAAAAATATCAGACGCCCATGCCGTGCGTCCCGAAGGCCATCTTTCGTGCCCGAGCGCAGGTCAAGAGCTGGAGGGTGAACCGAAATGAAAGAGCAATTCCCGCTAACGCAACGGAGCTTTGCCGTCAAAGCGGGCGGATTTGCCGAGTTCTTCCTCGATGCGGAGAAGCTGGTTGTATTTGCAGATGCGGTCGGTGCGCGAGGCAGAGCCGGTCTTGATCTGCCCGGCGGCGGTGGCGACGGCGAAATCGGCGATGAAGGTGTCCTCGGTTTCACCGGAACGGTGAGAGATGACGGACTTGTAGCCAGCCTTGCGCGCGAGCTCGATGGCGTCAATGGTTTCGGTGACGGTGCCGATCTGGTTGAGCTTGATGAGGATGGCGTTGGCAATGCCCTCGTTGATGCCGCGGGAGAGGCGCTCGGTATTGGTCACGAAGATGTCGTCGCCGACTAGCTGAATCTTCTTTTTGGAGGCTTTGCTGCCCAGCACCTGCGTATGTTCCTTCCAGCCCACCCAGTCATCCTCGGCGAGCCCGTCTTCCAGGGAAACGATGGGATATTTTCCCACCCACTTCTCATAGTAGGCCGTCATTTCCGAAGAGGTGTGCACGGACTTATCGGACTTCTTGAAAATGTACTTGCCGGAAGCCTTGTCGTAGAACTCGCTGGCGGCGGGGTCGAGAGCGATGGCCACCTGTTCGCCGGGCTTGTAGCCAGCGGCGGAGATGGCTTCGAGAATGATCTGAATGGCTTCCTCGTTGGACTTGCAGCTTGGGGCGAAACCGCCTTCATCGCCGACGGAGGTCGAGTAGCCGTGTTTTTTGAGAGAGGCTTTGAGGGAGTGGAAGACCTCGACGCCCCAGCGGAGTGCTTCGCTGAAGGTGGGCGCGCCGACGGGCATGGCCATGAATTCCTGGAAGTCCACGGAGCTATCGGCATGAGCGCCGCCATTGAGGATGTTCATCATGGGCACGGGGATGAGATTGCCGGAGTGGTCGGTGGAATAGCGCGCGAGGTACTTGTAGAGCGGCTCCTTAGCAGCGACGGCAGCGGCGCGGGCCGCGGCCATGGAGACGGCGAGAATGGCGTTGGCGCCGAGGCGGGACTTGGTCGGCGTGCCATCGAGGGCAATCATTTTCTGATCGAGGGCGCGCTGATCGCCGGCATCGGCGCCGATGACGGCCTTGGCGATTTCGGAATTGGCGTGGGCGACGGCCTTGAGAACACCCTTGCCGAGATACTTGGACTTGTCGCCGTCACGAAGCTCGAGGGCTTCGTGTTCTCCGGTTGAAGCGCCAGAGGGAACGATGGCACGACCAAAGGCGCCGGATTCGAGAAGAACATCGGCTTCGACCGTGGGATTGCCGCGCGAGTCAAGGACCTGGCGGGCATGAACGCGGGTAATTTTGGTAGACATGATTGTGGCTCCTGAGTAGTTAGCAGCAGAAGATTGTAACAGAGGTGGAAGAAGAGGCGAGTGACGGGGGACACAGAGGGGATTCGTGACCCATGTTCCTTGACTCGTGGGAAGCGAACAGTGGCCAGTGCCCGGCGACCAGTGACCAGCGGATACGGAGCAGAGATGCGGATCAGTGAAGGTAGTGGTCGAATGGCCAAACTAAACCGTGCAAGGAAAGGACTGCAATCGCAATATAGCTCAGCATCTGCCCGACATCATCACGTTGATCTTCCATGTTTTGGGCTTGAGAGTAGTGGGTCCCCACCAGAGCAAGACGAGACCTGACACGCCAGCCAAGAAATTCAGAATATCCCGAAGTAGCCAAACCATGAATTGCGCCTCACTGGGGTTCGGGTTCCTCGATGAGGGACTCCTGGCGAACGACGACGACGATGCCGGACGAGGTGACGTGGAAACGGCGGCGGTCGGCTTCCAGGTCATAGCCGATCTCGGTGTGCTCGGGAAGGCTAACGTGGCGGTCGATGATGGCGCGGCGAATCTTGGAATGACGGCCGACGCTAACGTGGTTGTAGATGATGGATTCGGCGACCTCACAATAGCTGTTGACGCGAACGTCGTAGCCAACAATGCAGTTCTGGACGCGGCCGCCAGACAGAATGGAGCCGCCAGCCACGATGGAGTCGAGAGCGACGCCCATGCGGTCTTCGTCGGCAAAGACGAACTTGGCAGGAGGATATTGATGCTGCCAAGTGCGCAAAGGCCAGTTTTTGTCGTAGAGGTTGAAAACCGGAGAAACACTGACGAGGTCCATGTTGGCTTCGTAGTAGGCGTCGACGGTGCCGACATCGCGCCAGTAGAGAGATTCCTTGCTGTTCTCGTCGACGAAGTTGTACGCGAAGACGCGATGCTTGGAAATGATGCGCGGGAGAATGTCCTTGCCGAAATCGTGGGAGGAGTTGGGGTCCTCGGAATCGGCGAGAAGAATCGGGATGAGAAGCTGGGTATTGAAAATGTAGACGCCCATGGAGGCGTTGCAATGCGTGGGTTTGTAAGGAGAGGTCCTGGGGTTGGCGGGCTTTTCCTCGAAGCCAACAATGCGCCAATTCTTGTCGGTTTCAATCACGCCAAACTGCCTTGCGGCTTCTGCAGCGGGGATCTCGATGGTGGCGACGGTAACGTCGGCGCCGGAATCGGCGTGCTGCTGGAGCATCTTGGCGTAGTTCATTTTGTAGATGTGGTCCCCTGAGAGGATGAAGACGAATTTTGAGCGCTCGCTGCCAATCGAGTAGATGTTCTGGTAGACAGCGTCGGCAGTGCCCTGATACCACTGCTGGGAAACGCGCATCTGAGGCGGGAGAACTTCGATGAACTCGCCGAGGCCCATAAGCGTGGACCAGCCCGCGCGGATGTGGCGGCTGAGGCTGAGAGCTTTGTATTGGGTGAGCGTGAAAATGCGGCGCAGGCCGGAATTGACGCAGTTGGAAAGAGTGATGTCAATGATGCGGTAGAGCGCGCCAAAGGGAACAGCGGGTTTGGCGCGATCGCGGGTAAGAGGCCAGAGGCGTTCTCCCTGTCCTCCGGCAAGCAGGACTCCGATGACATCGCGCATATCGGCCGTATCGGGCATAAGGATCAGCTCCCGAGGCAGTTGTGTGAAACAACTCAGTGTACCAGCGGAGGCAGGAGGTTGGCAGGCAAAGATGAGGCAAAGAGAAGGGTGAGAGGCAGTTAGCTGAAAAGTGAAGAGTAATTGGGAAGGCAAGAAAGGGAAAGGGCAAGAGGGAGGCGGAGAAAGAATGCTTGACTTGCAGAGGGGGAATTGACTACAAGAAGCCAGCACCCTCATGCGATACTGTAACCAGGGGCAGTGCGCTGCGTGGGCGTAAGCACTGCAAGCAATCAATCCGAACCGGAATAGAGGTGAAGTTCATTGGCAGAGGTGATCATTCAAGAGAGTGAGTCTCTTGAGAATGCACTGCGGCGATTTAAGCGCAAGGTGCAGCAGGAAGACATCATCAAGGAAATCAAGAAGCACAGCTTCTACATGAAACCTGGCGAGAAACGCCGGGCAAAAGAAGCGCTTTCGCGGAAGCGACTGCGCAAGAAGCAGCGTCGCGAGCAGGATTAAAACTGCGCGAGACGCGGCTCGGCGCCGCACTTCCGGGATCAGGCCCCTATCAGGCAGAGAAGTTGGGAATTCGTTCAGATTCTTCGCCCGCCGGCCCCAGGGATCCGTGCCCGGTGACCCCGGAGTACAGGTCTAGCTATCAGGTAAGGCCCATGGTGAAAGTTGAGCCCGTCCCCGCTGCCGGCGTGGGGTCAAAGGGGAGCGGGTCATGGAATTCCACGATAAGGTCCTGAAGTGCTCGGAATGTGGCGCCGAGTTTGTGTTTACTGCCGGCGAACAGATGTTTTTCGCCGACAAGGGATTTAAGAACGAACCAAAGCGATGCAAGGCCTGCAAATCAAAGCGAGCCGAGACAGGAGGAGGGGGAGCGCCAGCGCGGAGCGAAACGAAGACGACATGTTCGCAATGCGGCAAAGAGACAACCGTCCCTTTCAAACCGACCCAAGGCCGGCCAGTGTTCTGCAGGGAATGCTTCCAGGCAAGGCGGACGATGGGAGCGGCATAGAAGAATTTCAAAGACAAAAGTAGCGGACTTGAGGAAGGGCTATCGGAAGCGATAGCCCTTTTTCATTCCGCGGGGTGCGCAGCCAGCCAGGATGCGGGCGTGCGGAGGAGAACTTGAAGCAACTTTTGAGTTTGGCTTGTTTGGCGCTTATGGTGATGGCGATTCCGGCAGGCGCGCAGAGAAGACCGGTGCTGCCACAGATTGATGAGCCACATCCTTATTATTACCGGGAACTGTATTTGCCGCAGTTGACGAGCGGGCCAAGCAGTTTGAGCTGGGGGCCGGATTCCCAGGACCTGATTTACTCGATGGCAGGATCGTTGTGGCTGCAATCCTTGGGAACGAGAGACGCTACGCAATTGACGGACGGGCCGGGATACGACTACCAGCCGGATTGGTCGCCGGATGGAAAGAGCGTGGTGTACGTGTCGTATCAAAAAGATGCGATGGAATTGTGGCTGTTGGATTTGGCGAGTGGGAAGTCGCGGCAATTGACGAACGGTGGAGCGGTGAATGTGGAACCGCGATGGTCCCCGGACGGGAAAAGGATTGTTTGGGTTTCGACACAGTACAACAAGCGATTTCACGTGTTCATGGCGGACGTGGTGGATGGCGCGCTGAGCAATGTGGTGCGGCTGACGGGGGAAACGAAGAGTTCTCTGCCCCGGTACTACTACAGCGCGTATGACATGGAGATCAATCCGGTGTGGACGCGGGATGGAAAAGAGATTTTGTTTGTATCGAATCGCGGACACATTTATGGGACGGGCGGATTCTGGTTGATGAAAGCGGAACCAGGAGCGGAGGCGCGGGAGATTCATTACGAGGAAACGAGTTGGAAGGCGCGGCCGGACTTTTCGCCCGATGGCTCGCGGATGGTGTACAGCTCATATCTGGGAAGGCAGTGGCACAACTTGTGGTTGATGCCGGCAAAGGGTGGCGACGCGTTTCCGCTGACGTATGGGGATTGGGATGAGACGAATGTGCGCTGGTCCCCCGACGGAAAGAAGATCGCGTTCGTTTCAAACGAAAGCGGCTCGACAGCCATTCGCTGGCAATTCGTCGAGGCCGGAAAGGCCGAAAATCTCAGAACGAAGAAGCGGCACTATCTGCACGCCCGTGGATTCCTGTCTTTCAGTGTCTCTAGCATTAAACTCACCGGAGCGCCTCGGATATCAGTTACGGACAAAGCGGGACGTTTTTTTGCTTCCCCAACCGCACACATATTTGCGGATGATGGATTTGACCGAAGTGAAAGACCTTTTGAACGACATTATTTCTACGACCTAGAAGGTACCGAAAATGACTTCGAAGTTCCTGCGGGTCAGCTTACGATTGAAGTGTCCCAAGGCCTTGAGAACGCACCGGAGCGGCTGGTCGTTGAAGTGCCAACAGGGCACACTGAGACTGTTGATGTATTTCTGAAACACTTAGAACAAAACCGTTCACGTCATGGCCACTGGGCGGCTTCCGACCTCCATGTGCATATGAGTTATGGCGGGACATATCGGAACGATCCGGCGGAGCTAATAAGCCTGGGTGCTGCGGAAGGACTAGAGGTGGTTAACCAGCTTGCCGTGAATAAAGAGCAAAGATTCCCCGATATCCAATTCGTGCATTTCGGTCACAGAAATGATCTGAAGGAAAGAGGATTTCATGATCCGGGCGTGCTTTTAGTGCAGGGGCAGGAATTTCACACGAGCTACTGGGGGCACCGGGGGATTCTGGCGCTGAAGGATCATTTGCTGCTGCCGGGGTATGCGGGGTATCCGAACACGGCGGCGGCGAGTTTGTATCCGATGAATGCGGATGTATATGACATGGCGCACCTGCAAGGCGCCCTGGTAGGAGCGGTGCATCCATTTGATGAAGTGCCGGACCCGTTCGCAAAGCCCGAACAGCGAATTACGGATGAATTGCCGGTGGATGTGGCGCTGGGAAAGCTGGATTACATGGAGATTGTGGGGTTCAGCGACCACAAATCCACGGCGGCGGTGTGGTACAAGTTGCTGAACTTGGGATTCAAGGTCCCGGCTGGCGGAGGAACCGACGCTACGACGAATTATGCAGCGCCGATTCGCGGGCAGGTGGGATTTGACCGCGTGTACGTATGGACCCCAGGCTGGCCGGTCAGCATCGAGACGTGGAAAGACGAACTCAAGCAAGGGAGAACGTTTGCGACGAACGGGCCGCTGATTGAGTTCAGGCTAGGCGGAGAGATGGTGGGAAGTGAATTGAAATTCGACGCGCCGCAGGCGGCAGTTTCCTTCACCGCGAAGTTGCGGTCGATTGTGCCCGTCGATCATCTCGAAGTGGTGTGCAACGGAAAAGTGGCGCAGGCGCTGAAACTGGAAGGAGCGCGGGATACGGCGGATGTGAGCGAAACGATTCCGTTGAAAGAGAGTGGGTGGTGCGTGCTGCGGGCGTGGAGCGAGAAGGCGGAGTATCCGGTGATGGATAACTATGCGTACGCGACGACGAGCCCCGTGTATGCAACGATCGGCGGCAGGCGGGCCTATTCGAAGGAAGATGCGGACTACTTCAAGGCGTGGATTGACCGGACGACCGAAGTTACCGACAAGTATCCGGACTGGAATTCCGCAGAGGAGAAACAAGGCGTGATGAAAAGGCTGCGCGACGCGCGGGCGGTGTACGAGGCGTTGAAATAGTGCCGTTCCAACTTTTGAGCCAAGAATTGGAGTGGAGCCACCCTGCAGATCATGCTATGCGAACAATTTGAACGACTAGCAGAAACAGGTCGGAACGGCACGAGGAGGAAGCGGCAGGGCTGCTTGTGAAGGACGTGAGACTAGGGATAAAATTCACGAGCAATTTCAGGATGTTTTTGTTCATGCAAATCCCGTGAAAAGCATGACGGCTTTTTTTGCTCCCAGAGGGGCAATCGCTCCACGCTCGATTCCGGATGAGCATGGTTGATCAGCAAATGCATTCAGCGGCTGCCGCGAGCAGCCGTGCGGGTGCGAAGTGCTGGCGCGGGCAATAATCACAAAGCGCGAAACAAATTTTGAAGTGAAGCGGACGGGGATGAGGAAGGAGGGTACATGATCGTCGGTGTGCCCAGAGAAATTTATCCGCGGGAGCGGCGCGTGGCGCTTGTGCCAGCGGTGGTCCCGAATCTGAAGAAAGCCGGCCTGGAGATCGTGGTGGAGGCTGGAGCGGGAATATTAGCGGGCTATCCGGATGCGGAATATATGCAGAAGGGGGCGCGGCTGATGGAGGGCCGCGAGGAACTTTTCCGGACGGCGGACGTCATTGTGCAGTTCCTATGCCACGGGGCGAATGACAAGACGGGAAATGCCGACTTGGCGTTGATGAAAGAGGGCCAGGTCGTGGTTGGATTCTTGCGGCCATTGGGAACCATCAAGACGCTGCAGGAGATTGCCGAGCGCGGGGTGACCGCATTTTCGGTGGAGTTGATGCCGCGAACGACGCGGGCGCAGAGCATGGACGCGTTGTCGTCGATGGCGACGATCTGCGGGTACAGGGCAGTGGTGCTCGCAGCCGATACATTGCCAAGAATGTTTCCCATGTTGACGACGGCGGCGGGAACGATCGCGCCGGCGCGCGTTCTGATCATTGGCGCGGGTGTTGCGGGATTGCAGGCGATAGCGACGGCGCGCCGGTTAGGAGCGGTGGCTTCCGCGTACGACATGCGGCCAGCCGCCAAAGAGCAGGTGCAGAGCCTGGGCGGACGGTTTGTGGAACTGCCGATTGAAGCCAAGGACGCACAGGATGCGAGAGGGTACGGCAAGGCTCAGGACGAGAGCTTTTACCAGAAACAGCGGGAGCTCTTGGGTAAAACCGTGGCAGAGAGCGATGTGGTGATCACGGCGGCGGTGATTCCGGGGAAGAAATCGCCGGTGCTGGTAACGAAGGAAATGGTGGAGAGGATGGCGCTGGGTTCGGTGATTGTGGACCTGGCGGCAGAACGCGGCGGGAATTGCGAACTGACGAAGCCAGATGAAACCGTGGTCGCGCACGGAGTGACGATCATAGGGGAATTCAACCTGGCGGCGACAGTTCCGTATCACGCGAGCGCGCTGTACGCGCGAAACGTGAGCGCCTTTCTGCAACACCTGGTGAGAGAGGGAAAGGTGCAGTTGGACTTGAATGACGAAATTATCCGGGAGACATTGGTGACGCACGAAGGAGAAGTGGTAAACGCGCGGGTGAGAGAGTTTTTCTCGCTACCGGCGCCGCAGTCGACACCGGCAGAAGGAGGGGCCAGATGAAGCTGGATCTGCTGACGGGGTTATACGTATTCCTGCTGGCGGCATTTATCGGATTCGAAGTGATCCGTCGCGTTTCGCCGCTGCTGCACACACCGCTGATGTCCCTGACCAACGCGTTGGACGCGATCGCGGTAGTGGGGGCCATTATCCTGGCGGGCGAGGGGAAGAGCAAGCTGGCAGTCATTTTGGGCACGATCGCGATTGTGGCGGCCACGAGCAACATTGTTGGCGGCTTCATCATTACTGACCGCATGCTGAAGATGTTTAAGACCAGCGGGCCGAGAAAGCCGTGACGACATGATTGCGGGCGAGCACCTGATCGAAATCACGTATCTGATCGCAACGGCGCTTTTCATTCTTTCCCTGAAATGGTTGAGTTCCCCGGCAACGGCGAGGCGCGGAGTGTGGGCGGGCGAAGCGGGCATGCTACTGGCCATCGTGGGAACGCTACTGCATCACGGGCTGACATACCGGTGGGTGGCGATTGGACTGGTGCTAGGGACGATCGTCGGCGTGCCGCTCGGAAAAGTGGCGATGACCGCAGTGCCACAGCGGACAGCGCTGAGCCATGCCTTTGGCGCGCTGTGCGTCACACTGGTGGGAACAGCAGAATTTTACCTGCGTGCGCCAGACGTCCCCGGATTCATGATGGGGGTGCTTTCGCTGGAAGTGATCCTGGGCTCACTGACGTTCACGGGCAGCTTGATGGCTGCGGGAAAACTGCAGGAGGTGTTGCCGCAGCGGCCCATCACCTACAAAGGACAAAATTTCGTGAACCTGGGGATGCTGGCGATTGCGATCGGAATCGCGGTGACGCTAGTGATACATCCAGAGAAGATGTACCTGTTCCCGTTCATGATTGTGATTCCCCTAATTTTTGGAGTGATGATGATCATTCCCATCGGCGGAGCGGACATGCCGACGGTGATCTCGTTGTTGAATTCTTACGCCGGCTTGTCGGCCGCGGCGATGGGATTCGTGCTGGGAAGCAAGTTGCTGATCATCGCGGGCGCTCTGGACGGGGCTTCCGGCTTCATCCTTTCGGTGAATATGTCGAAAGCGATGAACCGGTCGTTCACAAATGTGTTGTTTGGGGCGTTTGGCCAGGAACAAAAGACGGCTGCGGGTGCGAAAGAAGCCCGGCCGGCGCGGAGCGCATCGCCGGAGGAAGCCGCCGGAATTCTGGCGGCTGCAAGCAAAGTCGTGATCGTACCGGGGTACGGCATGGCGGTGGCCCAAGCGCAACACAAAGTGCGCGAGCTGTACGATGCGTTGACGAAGAAGGGCGTGGATGTGAAGTTCGGGATCCACCCCGTGGCGGGACGCATGCCGGGGCACATGAACGTGCTGCTGGCCGAAGCGGATATTCCGTACGACAAGCTGCTGGAGATGGATGACATCAACGGGGACTTTCCCCAGACAGACGTGGCGCTGATCATCGGAGCGAATGACGTAACGAACCCGGCGGCACGCGAAGACAAGAGCAGCCCGATTTACGGGATGCCGATTCTGGATGTGGATAAAGCGCACACCGTGATGGTGATCAAGCGAAGCATGGCGGCAGGATTCGCGGGGATCGAGAATCCGCTGTATTACCTGGACAAGACGCTGATGCTGTTCGGGGACGCCAGGAACTTCGTGGGATCGATCATGCGGGAGTTGACGGGTGGCCACGGCTGAGAGACGCCGCTGGATCACAGGAACAATCCGAACAGAAAGAGAAAAGGCAGGCGCCCAAAAAATGATTGCGGCGCCTGCCTTTTTCGTCGGAGGAAAACGGAGAAACCAATCTCAGGGCCGGTCAGGGCTTTCGAGCGCCTTCCAAATGGCAATGCCGGTCGCACCACCGACAAGGGTCCCCGTAACAATCAGGAAACGACTCTGGCCCGCTACGACCGGTCCGTGACCGCTAAGCATTTCCACGGGAGCACAGGGCCGATGCTCGTGATAGCTGTGGTAATCGTCGACATCCGGAGAAACGTACTGGCGATAGCTGACTTCGTTTTCGGCGCGGACGCGATAGGCCTTGCCTTCCGCAACGATGCGGGATTCCGAACCGACCTGAACATTGGCTTGCCCACGCTCCATATAAACAGTGACGTTGCAGGGGTCGTCGATGGTGACGCGGCCCAGGTTCGAGATGAGAAGAGCGGGCGTGACACGGACATCGGAAGCGACGACGACCAGATTTTCTTGCGTGCCTGGCGTGCTGAAAATGACGGTTCCACGATCCAGTTCCACAATTGCGCCGTAAGGAGTGCGATAGATGTGCGCAGCGGAAGAGGCTCGGAGCTCCAAGTAGAGAGCGCCGGCGCGCACGAGGAGCGAACCATTTTCCGCGGTGGAAAGAGAGTCACCCGAGTAGACCGAGGACCCATCCGTGACAGCCGCGTTGCCAATGTGCCCTCCAACGGACTTCGCGACCAGACCCAGGGCGGGATTCTGGGGCGGGGACTGTGCCGGCAGAACCGAACCGAAACATGCGAAAACGAACAACGCAATGACAAGAAACAAGCGAACGATCTTCATGGTATTTGATTCTCCCTTACACAAGCGGCCTCACGCGAACAGGCGAGAGGGAATTCCTTAGAAACAGTGGAACCAGGGGCCGAATGGGAAACAGAGGCAGAAGAAGCTGTGAAATGGAACTTCATCGCGGGATCGCCGAAGAGAATCCAGGTGCGGCGAACATCGCTGTCGGTTGTACCGGCCTTGGCGTTCAGAACCAGGCGGCCCAGGAGATCGCCGGGATGAGCGGCCAATTGGTGGAGAAAGGCCAGGTTCATGGAGGCCTGGGGGGGTTGGTCCGTGAAACCGGAAGAAGCCCAGACCGCAACCGCACCGCCATTCGGAGCGAGGATCAGGGATTCGGCGAGGCTCTGAGCATAGACGTCCTGGAACAACCCGTTGAGACAATCCATGAGGAGGTACACCGGGAGGCGGCCGCCGTTGGTGAGCGCGGCAGCGTCCGTGTCGTCGAAGAGGTCGGAGAAAGACCACTGCTGCTCCGCGCCATGGCCGTTGTAATCCACAAGCAAGGCGCCATTGTTGAGGGCCGCAAGAATCTGGGAACGAGCCGTGGCCGGATCGAGACCATCGGCAAGAATTTGGGATGTCAGCAAGGAAGCAGGCAACGTTCCCGCCGCGGAAGTAGCGGCCGCGGTGAAGTTCGCGTCGACATTCTGATCGGCGATCAGAAGCGCCTGGGTGTTCCAGGAACCGGAGAAGTCGCCGTGCTCGTAGCTGACGATTTTCGAAACGAGAAGGTCGATATCCGCGGAAGTGCGGACGGGCAAGCGGCCCGTGGGGATGGTAGCGAAGCCGTTTTGTTGGAAGTCGGTGAACCAATCGTCCGAGGCGGTTTTGAACGCGGCGGTTTCAATGATGCGCGTGGGCACAAAATCGAAATCACCAAGTCCGAGATAGTTTCTCGGGTCGAGAGAAGCGTCGCCCACGAGAAGCACGGCTTGCGGTTTCCGCCGCCAATGCAAGGCGGCGTCCTGAAGGAAGCTGCGGATGGCGAAGGGGCTGCGCTCACCATAATTGAAGCCATCAAAAACCTGTTCGGTGGTGACAAGGGAGACGCGATAGCCCTGCGATTCACGGAGGCGCACGAGAGGCGTCAGGTGCGCGGCAAAATCCGGATGAGTGATGATGACGATGTCCGCGCCGGCGCGGCTTTCGTCCAGGAACGTGGGCACATAGTGCTGGAGTGATAGTGGAGAAGAAAGCGTGTCGGCTGAGAAAGCGAGAATGGTGCGCACATCGGGCGCCCCAATGGGGAGCGCAAGGGTGATGCCGTAGGAGCCCGATTCCAACGCGATTTTGCCAACGAGTTCGCAAATATTCAGGGGATCGGTGATGTCGAAAACGCGAACCTGGGAGTTCGCGAAGCCGGAGATGTGCACTTCCGTGCCGGATTGTGCGGTCGCACGCAGCCAATCCGCGTCGGCGGCGTAGGTGTGGAGATAGTGGAGTTCGATGGATTGCACGAGGCTGACGTCGTTGTCGCCATTGAGCGCGGTCAAAGTAACGGTATTTGTGCCGTCAAGGACCAGGGAAGGTTCAACGGAGAAGGATTGCGTGGCAAGAATCTCGCCATAGAAATTGAACGTGCCCAGGGAGGAACCGTTGAATTGAACGGAAACGGAATGTTGCTGTGCATCGGTGACGCCTTGCAAGGCGAGGTCGAGAGTGAGCGGCAGGGATGAGGAAGTGTCCCTGTGGGCGACGGTGAGAGTTTCGTCGACCGGGTCGGAGGTGACAACGTCACCAAAGAAATTGTCACTATTTTCGCCATTCAGGAGGGCGGCGAAATAGACGGTGCGGTCTTCGCGGATGACAGTGAACGGGAAGCTGGTTGAGGCGCTGGCTCCGGAAGAAGAGGCCGGGGCAGTAAGAATGCGCTTGGCGAAGGAGCCTTCGGCGACGAGCCAGTAGACACGCGTGCCAGAGAACGGAGTGTCAATGCCGGTGCCGTAGAACTCAATTGCATCCGCGGGAGAAGCAGTACCGGAAGAGTGACCGATGAACAGGAGCGGTTGCTCAACGCCTTCCGCGTAGAGATGCAGAGAACGAAGATCGGTGTTCGGGCTGAGGCCAGCGGAGAAGAGCTGAGCAAATGGAATGTGATACCAGCCTTCTTGATCAACTGAAATCTGCACAGCAACGTGATCCGCGGTGTTGAAGAGCGGGATGCCGACAGGAGGCGCGGGGAAGACCGGCCGAGGCGTGACAAGCGGATGAGTGGGAGAAATTGCCAGGAGTGCATTGGCATGGAGTTGGCTGAGAGAAGGAGAGAGCTCCACGGCTTCGACGGTTCGCGCCGCAGCTTCTGACTGAGCCTCCTCCGCGGAAATGCTCTGCGCATATGCGGGACCGTGGGCCGTATGGCTGCCATTGATGTCGACGTCTTCGATCCAATAAGCAGCGTTGGGGGACGGCTGCGAATCGATCGCCGCGTAGAGCTTGGCGGCGTGCTGCGGCCTGGAGCCTCGCAGGAGCAACGCGGAGCCGGGGATGAGAGCGGGATTGAGACGATGGCGCCCCGTGGCATCTTCGCGGTAGATATGGAAGCCGAGGTTGCGGGATTCTTCATGGGTGCGCCAGACAAGGCGCACGGATCCGTCCGCTTGCGAAAACGCGCGGAACGAAGAGAGGTACACGGCGGAAGGAGCTTGAATGGTGGACTGAGAGGTGGAAGTGTTGTTGGCCGGGTTGGGATCCGAGGTGATCGAACTGTTCGCCGTTGCGGTGTTGAAAGAATAGGCAGTGGAACTAAAAGTGACGGCGGTAACGTTGATAGTGATGGTGGCGGTGCTGCCGACACTGAGATTGCCAAGGGTGCAGGAGACCGTGGTTGTGGCCGCGGTGTACGTGCAGGTGCCCATGGTGGTGAGGGAGGAGGAGTAGGTCACTTCACCCGGTAACGTGTCGTTCACAACGACGTTTTGAGCCACAGCGGGGCCGCCATTTGTGACGATTAGGGTGTAGGCAAGAATGGTGCCCTGATCGACCGGCTCGGGGGAAGCAGTTTTGACGATGCTGACATCGGCTTGCGTGGGCGAGGCAACAATGGTGGTGACGGTGGCGGTATTGTTGGCGGGATACGGATCTGTAACCGAACTGGCAATGCTGGGAGAGTTGGTGATGGTGGTGCCGGACGCGGTTCCGGCATTGACCTTGACGACCAATGGGAAATTGACAGTGCCGCCGGCACCGACAGCGAAAGTCTGATTCGCGTTCAAGGTACAGGTGAAAGTACCGGTGCCGCCGACAGCAATAGTGTTACAGGTCCAGCCAGTGGGAGCTGTAAAAGCTGAGGCAAGCGTGGTGTTAGCAGGAATGGCGTCCGTAAAGGTAACGGTTGTGGAGCCGGCGATGGTGATGGCAGTGGGTCCATTGTTGGTGACGGACTGGGTGTAGGTGATGTTGTTGCCGGCGGTAACGGGATTTGGCAATCCGGAGCTGGAGACAGCAAGATCAGCCTGGCCAGCGGAAGCGACAAGGGTAGTGGCCGTGGCGGAATTGTTGCCGGAATTGGGATCGGGGGTGGAGGAAGCGATGTTGGCGGTATCCGAAATCACCGTACCGGAGGCGGTTCCAGTGATTACGGTAAGAACGACCGCAAAGGTCGAAGAGGCTTGGGCAGCAAAAGAGCTATCGGTGCAAGTGAGTGTGTTCGGGTTACTACCGTTGCCGGTGCCCACAGGGAGGGAATTGCAAAGCCAGCCGGAGGGCGGGCTGAACGCAGCGCCGAGAGTGGTGTTGACGGGGATGGTTTCCGTAAAGACGGCGGAGGAAGCGGCGGAGGGGCCGTTGTTGGTGACCACGGCGGTCATGGTGACGTTGGAACCAGCTAGGACAGTGGGAGCAGAAGCGGTATTGGTAACCGCAAGATCAGCCTGACCAGCAACGGCGACGGTCGTGACGGCGGTCGCGGTATTGTTGGCGAGGTTGGGGTCCTTGGTACCAGAGGTGATGTTGTCGACATCGACGATTTGAGTGCCGTTGACGGCAGAAGCACTGACCAGGACGCCGACGGTGAAGGTGACGGAGTTGGCTGCGCCGCTAAGAAAATCAGGATTGGTGCAGGAAATCGTACCGGTCCCGCCGACAGCAGGAGTCGCACAAGTCCATCCGGTAACGGTATTAATGGACTGGAATGTGGTGTTGGCCGGAATGCTTTCGCTGAAGACGGCGTTGACGGCGTCAAGCGGGCCGTTGTTGCTCACTCCCTGGGTATAGGTGATGGTGCCGCCCGGAAGGACTACCGTAGGCAAGCCAGAATTGGTCACCGATAGATCGGCGGAGGCACAGTAGGCGCCGGGTTGAGTGCCTGGGGTCTCGGTGATGACATCGTTGGTCACAAGCACGCCGGGCTGACCGGGAATGGCGCCGTAGGAATCCTGCACCGTGTCCGTATTACCGTTGATACCGCCGGCGACACTGGAACTGGCCGGGGTAGCAGAGAGGAAAATAACGCCGCCACCCCCACCGCCACCGGGGCCGTGGCGCTGGCCGGGAAAACCACCGGGGGCCTCGTTGGGCCAAGCGTCGCCACCACTGCCGCCATTGGCGGTGACTGTGAGGCCGCTCAGGCCGCCGCTGTTGGCAAGAACAAGGATCGAGCCGCCAGCCCCAGCGCCGCCGGTGCTGTCGTTCAAAGTGCTCAGAGTGGATTGGCCGTTGGAAGTAATGGTTCCAGTGCCAGTGACACTGCCTGCGTGGATGATGGCAATGCCGCCACCCGCTCCACCACTGCTGTAGATCCCGGTGCAATTTGTGCCGCAGTCGGCGCCGTTATTTGTATTTGAAATGTAGTAGGTACCATTGTTGGTGGTGCCAGCACCGCCGCCACCACCCATTACTAGAGCACTCGTGGAAGCGGGGAATGCCACGCCGCCGAAACCGCCGTCGGTCGTGTTGGTGGCAGCCATACTGTCCCAGCCATAACCACCCTGCCCACCGGTACCGCCATTGCCGCCAGCGCCGCCACCGGAGTTGTAATCATTGGCGGTGGGATCACCATCCGTGCCGCCGCCACCGGCGTTACCGGGCGCACCTCGCGCAAAACTGCCGTTGGGAAGTCCCTCGACAACGGCTTGGCCCGTGCTTAATGCCGTCGATGAAGGTGCGATGGAGCTCAAAGCGGGTGCGACCCAGTGGGGTGTTCCAGCAATGCCTTCACCCTTCGAGCCGTTGGTACCGCTTCCGGCAGGCGCGTCGCCGGTGGTAAGGACAGGCAAGGCCGCAGGAGAGTTCGTCACATAATCCGTGTCCAAGACGCCTGTTGTCCCCCTAAGCGTGATGCCCCCGCCGCCGCGGAAACCAAGAGCATCGAGAGCAACGGTGCCGCCGAGCGTAAGTTGGGAGGAGGCGTCGATTGCAAGAACACCGCCGACAGAGCCGTTCCAGGTCAGGGAGACCAGGCCGGAACTGAGAGTCGCGGAAGTGTACTGGGGGACGCGAATGACCTGATAGGTTTGCTGACCCTGAGTGGCAGTAGCAATAGCGTAAGAATAGCTGTTGAGCAAGCCGCCGGTAGGACCGGTGCCGGTGAATTGAAGGGTGCCACCGGTGACAGGGACCGCGCTGGTAGCAGTGACGAATTCAAAGAGGCCGGAACTGCCAAGGCTGGTCGAACCGGAGCCGGGATCGCCGGGGAGGCCATCGCCGTAAGAGCTGGTGTTCGTGCTGTTGATGGTGGCGCCCTGCATCTGGATGATGAGCAGCAGATCGCCAACGGCGGTGGCCTTCTGAGCACCCAACGCAGCTGCAGCACCCAGCGCAACGGAAGTGGAAGCGGAGGCGAGAGTGCCGGTGGAAGAGGGCGGATAGTAGGCGTTGACGATGCCGGTAAGGGTTCCACCCAAACCATCGCGGCCGGGGGTAGCGCAGGCGAGGGGTTGCACGACGGTGTAGGCGGTTGCCGAGTTGTTCGAGGCATTGGGATCGCCAGCGAGAGAAACCGTGGCAGTGTTGGTGAGAGTAGAGGCAGTGGAAGGAGCAGTGACCGTGACGGCGATGTTCGCAATGGCACCCATAGCCATGGCGGAGGTGATGGAGCAGGAGATGGTGGTGGTACCGGTGCAGGACCAGCCAGAGGACGCGCTGGAGGAGACGAAGGTGACGGTGGCAGGAAGAGTGTCCGTGAGGACGTTTGAGGTGACGGGAGCGGCGAGCTGGCCGAGATTCTGGACTTGAATTGTGTAAGTAAGATTGGAAGAGACGAAGACGGGGGTGGGCGAAACGGACATCGAGAGCGCCAGGTCGGCGCTAGTGGCGGGTTCGACGATGATGGAGGTGATGCTGGTGTTGTTGGCCGGAATGTTGTCCACAAAGGTGGAATTCGTAACGGTGGCAGAACTCTGGATGGTGGTGCCAGAGGCGGTACCGGCGGTGACCTGAAAGCTGATGGTGAGGGTGTTCGCAGTGGCGCCGCTGGCGAGCGTGGTGTTGTAGGTGCAGACGATGGGACCTGCGGCTCCGACGGCGGGATGGGTACAAGTCCAATTAGTGCCAGCATAGGCCTGATAGGTCGTGTTGGGCGGGGTTTGCATATAGGCGGTGATGGTTCCGGTTGTGACAGTAGCGCTCGAAGTGTTGTTCTTGACGACGTCGGTGTAGGTGTAAGTGGAACCTGCCGCAACGGCGGAAGAGGAAACGGTCTGCGTGAGCTGAAGGTCGGCGGTCTGGGCGTGGGCAGTGGGGGCGAGGAAAGCGGCCCAGAGGAGCAGTAAAGTGGCAAGGCTGAATAGATAGGCGGAAGCGCGGCGAAGGCGCAACATCGATGCGGCGCGGAGTTGGCGCACAAGGCGGCGCACGGGATGAACGAAACGGGTTTGCAGTGGGGTGAGTGATTCTTCGCGGGAGCCACGCCGCAGAACAAGAACCTTTCCGAACACGCGCGAAGGGGATGGGTCGGAATCGAGGCCCGTATCGCTGCGCGTGATAACCGCGCCCGGGGAGGCGTCGCAAGATTCCACGCGGTGGACCAGGAACCTCCCGCAATTTTGAGTGAGCACGACATCCCCACGGCTCAGTTCGGCGGAGCTCACCGGCGCGACGACCACATCATCGCCATCGAGAAGATTGGGGCGCATGCTTTCGCCGTGGGCCCGGAACTGGACAGCGTGTCCGCGGCGAAGCAAGGCGGAACAGAGTTCTTGAAACAGACGGGAGTCCTTACGAACTTGGGGATCAAGCGCGCGCATAACGAACGGCCTCCACTGCGCTTGGCGTAGGAGTGAAGCGCAAGACGGTACAGGGCACGGAGCGAGTGATCTGGTCCAGAAAGGTCAAAGTGAACTGAATCCCGCTCTTGAGATAGTGAGGAACAAAGGCGCGGGCGAAGAGTTCCGCGGCTGCTTTCGAGGGGGAAAGCGGGGCGAGTTCATTGGCAGGCGCCTGTTCGAGGAGATAGATGGCGGACAGGGGAGCCTGGTCGGGCGAGGCCACGCCAGCATCGCCGTGCCAGGGAGTGCCATACATCCAGAACTTGTCGTCGTGTTTGCGAATGATGATGCGGTCGTCGCTGAGCAATTGAACACCGGGCTGAGCCATCCAAAGACGCGCGGTGGTGCTCTTGCCGGCACCGGAGTGACCGAGGAAGAGGTAGCCGCTGCCGTCTTCGTCGGCGAGGCCGAGAGCGTGAACCTCCACACCTTCGCCGAGGGCCAAACGATGCATCATGACGAGTTCATCGAGGGGATACTCGAGCGGGAAGATAGGACTGCCCGCCGGAAACGTGGAACGGTTCAGAACCACATGACCACGCTCGAACGAGGGATCAAACCAGGCAGCCTTGTAGGGGAAGCCGCCAACCGCGGGGCTGGAAAAATAGAATTGCGTTCCGGAAGGGGACACATAAGCGGACCACAGGCCGCCGGACGTGAACGAGGGTGAAGTCGTGGGGAGTTCCAGGCGTTCGGCCCACGAGATATCGAGCTCAATATGGCAGGCATGGTTTGCGGTAGAGGGAAGGATGAAAGGCTCGTGTTCGGGATCAAGAGCCACGGGCATATCCTTGGAGCACCACATGCCGAAGGAAAAACCCCCAATGTAAACGGCGGCGCGGGTGGCCTCAGGAAGATTCGTCGGTAAGCTTGCAGCAGCGAGTGCCATTGTCGTTCCTCAGTGGTTCATGGATCAGGACCCTAATGTTCTGCAGAACAAAGTGCTGCAGGAATGCGAAATAGGCCCGCCAATGCCAGCAACCTTGCAATGTCCGAGGACAGCCTCCTCCGGGCGAAGACTCACGCGGACCACCTGGGGAGGCTGATAGGGGAGCTTGGCTTTGCTCTCGGATTTTTGTCTTTCTTTGATAGACATCTATTTCCTATTCCGGGCGATAGCACAGATGAGCGCCGTAGGACGAACAATCCCCGGCAGAACAACCTCCCCGAGAATCCAGTACAGGAAGAAGCGAATTGGAGCTCAGCAACGGAATAACGTTCGTGAGAGCGGCGGAATCATTGTTGATGCGTGCAGCGGATTCAAGCAATTGAGCGTGTTGGTCGCCGCCTGCGCAGCAAGAACAGTTGCCGTGTTCGGGAACCTGAATCCCCAAGGCGAAGGCACGGAGGTGCGCGACCTGGCAAAGAAAATCGACGGGTTTCTCGGCGTCGCCGCCTTCAAGTTCACCGTTGGCGGCGCACATGCTGCAAAGCGAGCGGATGCGGCAGTTGGTGCAGATGGTCTCGCGAGTGATCTTGGCGGCGCGCATGTCCTTGAGGGGGCCATCCCAGCCCTGCTGGAAAGACCCAGTGCGAATGTTGTAGCTGTCACGGTGAGAGAGGACACAGATAGTCATTTGGCCATTGGGATCGATAGCGCAGCCGTTGTGGCCACCGCCGCAGGTGTATTTTTTGGTCGAAACAAGAAAATTCGCCGCGAGTTCGGATTTGACAAGGCGCGCATATTCGGCCCGGCGAACGGGATCGCGAAATTCGAGGGCGACGGCCTGCTCGGGAGTCAGTCGCACAGCGAGAGGGCTCTGCGAGCAATCGGTACGGGGATTCACCAGGGGATCGAACTTGAACTCAATGCCGAGTTCCTGTTCCGCGAGACGCTTCATTTCGTAGACTTCGTGAGCATTGACGGATGTGGGGACGGTTTTGAGCCTGAGCGGAAGACTGCGCTCGAGGAGAAGGCGAATCCCCTTCATGCAACGGTCAAAGGAGCCGGGAATGCGGGTCAAGGCTTCGTAAGTTTCCCGCGTCGCGCCGTAGAGAGTGATCTCGATGTTGAAGGGGCGATATTCGGCGAGGTGGTCCGCGATGCGGGGGGTAATCATGGTGCCGTTGGTGAAAAGGGTGATGAGGAAACCGCGCTTTTTCGCTTCCGTGTAGATGCCGAGAAAGTCCTTGCGCGCGAAGATTTCGCCCCCGGTATAGAGAATCCAAAGGCAACCGAGGTCGAACAGTTCATCGAGGAGACGAAGGTGTTCCTCAAACGTCAATTCTTGATGACGCGCGTAGGAATCGCTCATCGGTAGGTTGTTGTAGCAGTGCTGGCACTCCAGGGGGCAGCGGTGGGTGACCTCGATCGAGACTTCCACAGGCACGCGCCGCCATTGGAGACGTTCATGAAGCAAACTTGAGAAATCACCGTAGGTCGCTGTCTGGACCACCTGGGAACCTTTCTGCCTGCAAAAACTACGCGACGGATTGAACGAGCTTCTCTTCGATCAGCGAATCGAGGAATGTCTCGATATCCGGCTGTGCCTGCGTTGCTGTAACTTCAAACTCCTCACAAACTCTCTGAACCATCTCGCCGATGGTGTGACCTTCCGTCATGAAGTCCCAGAGAACCGAAGCGACGGAATTCAGGGTGTACAGCGAGTTGAGGTCGCCTACCGCACAGCGAATGGGGACGACGATGAGTTCGCCTTCAATTTCGCGACAGACAACCTCATGGTTGCGCATGAAACGAGCGTCTCTGGAAAGCATAGTGATTCGTCAAACCTCCATGGAGGCGTTTCAAAGGTCGGGGAGCCCTGGAGAAAAGTTTGTAGTACTACAACGGGGGTGTCATGGATTGAAACAGTTGGTGTACCGTAACGGTACCTAGTACCAGATAAGGCATATGATGAGGGACAAAGTTGGCGGAATTAAGGTGCAAACCGATGATTTTAATGGGGAGATTTGAGAGATTTAGGCCCAAATTGGAGGCCGGGTGAATGGATACTGAGGATCCCCGTAGGCTGGACTGCGTCAAAATGAGACTGCGAATGGGATTCTAAGAGTTGTTCGCCTATGCTAGGCGAACGGTGTCAATCCGGCACCCTTATCAAGAGCTGGCCTGCGCCATACTTAATCCAGCAGAGTGGAGGCCCGAGGCAAACTGATGGAGCTTGGTTCTTCCAGCGTGCGCGGGCCAATCCTGATTCGTATTCGATATTAGTGGCCGAATTGGGCCTTGAAGCCTCGACCGAGGGCGCCCAAACGCACTACCTTCCAATCTCTTGTATAGCTTTCTATTGATATTCCCTGGGTACTTATAAAGGAAGTTGACAACCGCTTGGGTAGCCATTAAGCTCATGCTGCGAAGTCGTTGATCTGCTCTTTGCAGTCCCCCTCTGGCGCCTACGCGCTTTGCCCCTCCTCGCAAGGATAAATGGAAGTGAGGGTGTCTATGGGAGAGACATATAACTTCAAGCTGTCCCCGGAAGTTAGCGTCTACCTCCTGGCAGAAAACCGGCTGCTGCGCGACACTCTGGCGCGGCTCCTGAGAAAGCGCCCGGAGATTAATGTCGTCGGGGTGAGCCGCTGTTCGGAAACCGTTAAGGACGAGATAATCTCCTCGAAGTGTGAGGTTGTCCTGACGGATTGCTTCGACACTACCGCCTCCTCGTCCTTTTTATACGACCTCCTCGATCAAGACTCCGGAATCAAACTGCTTCTTTTCGGCATGAACGAGGACCCGGACGTCTTTTTGAAGGCGGCCTACCTGGGAATATGCAGTTACCTGCTCAAGGACGCTTCTACCGCGGAGATCGTCGCAGCCGTTCGCGCCGCTGCCCGCGGCGAAGCCACTTACCCGCCGAGCCTTTGCATGACTCTGGTTCAGCATCTGAGCAAGAAGAGACGGGAGAAACTCGAGATAGCGGATCCGCAGAGTAGCAATCGGAAGGCCCTCACACCCAGGCAACTCCAACTCGTCCGGCTAGTAGCCGACGGCCTGTCGAATAAAGAAATCGCGGCAGATCTGAATTTGTCTCAGTTTACGGTGAAAAATCATATACGCCGAGTAATGCGGCAGGTGAAAGCTGCAAGCCGTCACGACGCCGTTGATCTGATCCGCGCAACTGGGCAGCTCGCCAATCGGTAGAGCAACCCCTCAGGCGATATATCTTGGTGCCATGAGGGCTAGGCCCTTGCAGACTACTTGGGTAGTACTCGAGAGCTATTGGTCAATTCGGAGCAAATGCGCATCCTTTCCGTGGAGGCTGAGGGATGTTCACCGCCATGCTATTTGCCATTGCTATCGTGGCCCTGATGCAGTTCGCGCTGTACTACTGGCGCGCGGTAATCTCCGGCGTAGCTTCTCGGCCAATTTCCAGTAGTGTCCTGGAAGCCGTGGCGTTGGATGAGTCGGATCTGCGCGGGGCGGACTTTGAAAGACTAGCCAGCCTGTTTACGCTTACACCGGAGCTGAAAACCGGGCGTGGCGGCCTTGGACCAGTCCGCGCCTATTACAAAATCGTAGGGAAAGTTGCCACTCTTTTTGGGCGCATCTCACCTGCCCTAATGAACTGGAGCGAACAGGAACGCGCTTTGTGTGCGCGATACGCGGCGGTGCAAATTGAGCGCCGTCTGGAAGCCAACTTCGCACAAGCCGCTTCGATCCGCTCCTGTTGAAGCTGCATTGACCGCTACCGCCCTGCAAATTTTTTGAGCCGAAGCTTTTAGCCCGGATTTCCCACCTATTTGTCACCTGGAAGCGAGCAGAATCCGAGGGAAACTTGCCACTCTGAGGCGCGGAGCCGTTTCCGCTGCAGGTGAACCAGCTGGTGTCCGTTCCAACCGGTTCAGCGCGCTCTTGCCGGGAAAGCGGCCTTTTCCGACTCCGATTCAACGTATCGTCCTCATTCCTCGTGAGATTTCCGGGCTAGGCTGCGCATATAGAACGTTCATCGAAGGACCCACGCCAAGTCCTTTGGAAAAACGCGGTGGCATTCGATTGTGAGAATGAATCCAGTATTGAAGGCGTTTTCCTCACTATTCGGAAGCTTTGAAAGTGCAGCCCTTTTCAGAATTTCCGAACCCTGAACTGCCCTGAAAGAACTTGCCTGGAGGTTGCAATCCGAAAGAATTTGGTGGAAACTATCCGGTCGCACTTTGACCCAGACACGCGCTGTCTGGCTTAAGAGCGGTCGCTTCTCCTGAGATTGACGGCCTTGTGGAGAGCAGGTACCCTCAGGCGCAAAGTTGACATGGCTCAGATTTTTCACCGCAGTGCCAATTTAATCGCGCGGTTCTCTGTGCTCGCACTGGTGGTCCTTGCGAACCTGGCACTGGCCGCAGGTTTGCTGGTGGTCCGGTCCCCTTATATTACCAACCAGCGTGTCAGCCGGGTTCAACCCGTGCAATTCAGCCACAAGCATCATGTTGGTGATGACGGCATCGATTGCCGCTACTGCCATACCAGCGTCGAAACCTCCGCCTACGCCGGCATCCCCCCAACGAAAACCTGCATGAACTGCCATTCCGTGCTCTTCAATAATGTGGGCTATCTCGAACCCGTGCGCGAGAGCTACCGCACGGATCGCCCCATCGAATGGGTGAAAGTCCACCGCCTGGCCGATTACGTTTACTTCAACCACAGCATCCACATCAACAAGGGCATTGGTTGCTCTTCGTGCCACGGTTCGATCAATCAGATGCCCCTGGTATTCCAGGCTTCTCCGCTCACGATGCAGTGGTGCCTGGATTGTCATCGCCATCCCGAGGAAAATGTTCGTCCCCGGGACCAAGTTTTCAACATGGACTGGAGGGCGCCTGCGGATCAGGAAGAGGTCGGCAGGAAACTTGTGGCGGAGTACAAAATCCGGACGGTGGTCGAGCTGACGAGCTGCTCGACCTGTCATCGCTAACGGCCGATATGGACCATCAAGCAAACGAAAACAAGTTGCGCATCCTGCAAGACTCCCAGGTGCACGACACCCGGCTTGAACACCCTCATGGTCATGACGACCACGAAGAGGGCACGGCCGAGCGGGAGCATCGGCTGGACCTGGCTGCCGTGCGCGAAAAGCTGCGCGAAAAATCCGGGAAGCAATATTGGCGAACTCTGGAAGAACTGGCCGATGATCCCCATTTCGAAGAGTTGCTGCATCGCGAGTTTCCGCGCCAAGCTTCGGAATGGGACGAGGCCGTCGATCGCCGTGACTTTTTGAAATTGATGGGCGCCTCGCTGGCCCTCGCCGGGCTTGCGGGTTGCGGCCGTCCGGACATCGAGCACATCGTGCCGTACGTAAAGCAGCCCGATGGCATGGTTCTCGGCAAGCCCAATTTTTATGCCACGGCGATGCCGTTTGGCGCGGACGCCGTTGGCGTTCTTGTGGAGAGCCACGAGGGCCGTCCCACGAAAATCGAAGGCAATCCCGATCATCCATCCAGCCTGGGCGCCACCAGCGCGCAGGTGCAGGCCGCCATCCTGAATCTCTATGACCCGGACCGCTCGCAGACGGTGCAGTACACCGGCGAAATTAGCTCCTGGTCCGCCTTCCTCGATGCCGCACAAGCGCTCGCAACTAATGTAAAAGCCACCAATGGCGCGGGTTTCCGCATTCTTACGGGCGCAGTTACTTCCCCCACTTTGACCGCGCAAATCCGCAAGCTGCTTGCACAATACCGGGAAGCGAAGTGGTATCAATGGGAACCCGCCGGCGCGGATGGCGCGCGCGAAGGTGCCAGGCTGGCCTTCGGCCGCAACGTCAACACGGTTTATGAGATCGGCAAGGTTAATGTGATTGTTTCTCTGGACGCCGATTTTCTGGCTAGCGGACCGGGACACATTGCAAACGCCCGGCAATTCGCCCGGCGGCGCAAACTGGACGGGCCAAACGACACCATGAACCGGTTGTACGTCGTCGAACCCACGCCTTCGGTGACGGGGTCGGCGGCGGATCACCGCTTGCCTCTGCGTTCCAGCGACGTTGAACTTTTCGCCCGCGCGCTTGCCGGCAAGTTGGGGATTGGGCCCGGCACCACGCTCTCGGGGGAAGCCGCGAATTGGGCGGACGTTGTGGCGAAAGAACTGCGGAAGGAACGTGGCGCTTCGCTTGTGATCGCTGGTGAATATCAGCCTGCGGCGGTGCATGCCTTGGCGCACGCCATGAACGCGGCGCTCGGAAATGTCGGAACGACGCTCTACTACACCGAGCCGATCGAGGGTGACGCCGGCAATCTCGAATCCATCCGCGAGCTCTGCGCGGAAATGGACCGAGGCAAAGTCGACTTACTCCTGATTCTCGGCGGCAATCCGGTCTACGATGCGCCCCACGATTTCGATTTTGTGAACAAGCTGAAGCGCGTCAACATGGCCATTCATCTGAGCCCGTATTTCGATGAAACTTCCGCCTACTGCCAGTGGCACGTCGCGGAATCGCATTTCCTCGAAACCTGGAGCGATGCGCGCGCCCACGACGGCACCGCCAGCATCATACAGCCTCTGATTTCGCCGCTTTATTACACGCACTCCGCGCACGACTTGATCGCGGCTTTCAGCGACAAGCCCGGCTTGCCCGCCTACGAAGCTGTCCGCGCCTACTGGACCGAAGCGTCCACCCACTTGCCATTGGCCATCGATGCAGGCTGGCGCAAGTGGCTCAATGATGGGGTGATCCCGGGAACAAAATCCGCTTCCATCACTCCGGAACTGAAATTCAACGCGGCCAACCTTCCGCCTTTCCGGCCTGCACCGGCCGATCAAATCGAGTTTATCTTCCGGCCTGATCCCACAGTGTACGACGGCCGTTTCGCCAACAACGGCTGGCTGCAGGAACTTCCCAAGCCGGTCACGAAATTGACTTGGGACAATGCAGCACTGATTAGTCCGAAGCTCGCACAAAAAATGGATGTCGTTCACAAAGTGCAGTCGCGCGGCGGCGAGCACGGCCAGGTTCGTTCCCCGCTCGTTGATATCGAATTGAATGGGAGCAAGGTGACGGCCGCGGTTTGGACCTTGCCCGGCCAGGCTGAAAACACCGTCGTCCTTCCGCTTGGTTACGGCCGCACTCGCGCCGGATTCACCGGTTCCGGCAAAGGCTTCAACGCCTACGCTGTGCGAACATCCAATGCGCTGTGGACCGCAACCGATGGCAAGATGACGCCCACCGGCGAAAGCTATCCGCTGGCCTGCACGCAGTACCACTTCAACATGGAAGGCCGGCAGATTCTCAGCACCGCTACCCTTTCCGAATACCGGAAGAATCCGAATTTCGTGCACGAGCACGCCGAACTTCCGCCCAAGGATGATTCGCTCTACAAGGAGTTCGCCTATCCAGGTTACGCGTGGGGCATGGCCATCGATTTGACCAAGTGCAATGGCTGCAATGCCTGCGTGGTCGCCTGTCAGGCGGAAAACAACATTCCCGTTGTGGGTAAGGATCAGGTCATGCGCGGCCGCGAGATGCACTGGATCCGCGTGGACCGCTACTATACGAACAGCGAATCGGCTGCCAGCGGCAAGGCGACCGGCGATCCGTCCGAATACAATCCCACGCTCGATAACCCGGAAACTTTCTTCCAGCCCGTGCCCTGCCAGCAGTGCGAGAACGCTCCGTGCGAACAGGTCTGCCCCGTCGGCGCCACGGTGCACAGCGCGGAAGGCCTGAACGACATGGTTTACAACCGTTGCATCGGCACGCGCTACTGCTCCAACAACTGCCCGTACAAGGTCCGCCGCTTCAATTTTCTCCGCTTCCAGGACTGGGACACGGCGCAATTCAAGTTGATGCGCAATCCCGAAGTAACCGTGCGCAGCCGCGGCGTCATGGAAAAGTGCACCTACTGCGTGCAGCGCATCAACAACGTGCGAATCGGCGCCGAGCGCCAAAACCGTCCCATCCGCGACGGCGAAATCATCACTGCCTGCGAAGCGGCCTGCCCCTCGGAAGCGATCGTCTTCGGTAACGCCAACGACCCGAACAGCCGCGTGGGCAAATTGAAGGCCCAGCAACGAAACTATTCAATCTTGGGCGAGCTGAATTCCCGCCCGCGCACCACGTATCTTGCTGCCGTGCGCAATCCGAATCCGGAGCTGGAGAAGGCATGAGCGTCACTCAGCCGCCTTTGCGTTCACCTGAAATCCGCCGGCTCGAACCGGTGCTGGAACCGGGGCACACTTACGCATCGGTTACGGACAAGATTGCCGCAGTCGTTCTTACTCGACCGCTTGGCATTGGCTGGCTCGCCGGCTTCACCCTTGCATTCCTCGTTGTCATGCTGCTGTTCATTTCGATCGCCTGGCTGGTTATCAAGGGGGTCGGAATTTGGGGCATCAACATTCCCATCGGCTGGGGCTTTGCGATCGTCAATTTCGTCTGGTGGATTGGTATCGGCCACGCCGGCACGCTGATTTCCGCCATTCTCTACTTGCTCAACCAAAAGTGGCGCACCTCCATCAACCGTTTTGCCGAAGCGATGACGCTCTTCGCCGTGGCTTGCGCCGGCCTCTTCCCGCTGATCCACACCGGCCGTCCCTGGATGGCCTACTACATGTTCCCGTACCCCAGCACCATGGGGATCTGGCCGCAATTCCGCAGCCCACTCATCTGGGACGTTTTTGCGGTCTCCACCTACGGCACGGTCTCCCTCATGTTCTGGTTCGTTGGATTGTTGCCGGACCTCGCCACGCTGCGGGATCGCGCGAAGAAACGCTACCAGCAAGTGATCTACGGCATTCTCTCGATGGGCTGGCGCAACTCGGCGCGTCACTGGCACCGCTACCAGTCGGCCTACTTGCTCCTTGCCGGCCTCGCAACGCCGCTCGTCCTTTCCGTGCACACAGTCGTGAGCTTCGACTTTGCCGTTGCCATTGTGCCGGGCTGGCACACCACCATCTTCCCGCCATACTTTGTTGCGGGCGCAATCTACTCCGGCTTCGCCATGGTGCTTACCCTCGCCATTCCACTCCGCAAAGCCTACGGCCTCGAAGATTTCATCACCATGCGCCACCTGGACAACATGGCCAAGGTCATGCTCGCCACTGGCCTCATCGTGGCCTACGGCTACTTCGTCGAGTTCTTCATGGCCTTCTACAGCGGCAACAAGTTTGACGTGTTCCTTGCAAACCAGCGCTTGCACGGGCCCTATTCGCACTTCTACTTCGCGTTGATTCTTTGCAACATCTTGACGCCGCAATTGCTGTGGTTTGAAAAAGTGCGCCGCAACGTTCTCGCCCTCTTCTTGATGTCCTTGGTCATCAATACCGGCATGTGGCTCGAACGTTTCGTCATCGTGGTGATCTCTCTGACCCGGGACTTTATGCCCTCGGCTTGGGGCCGTTACTCTCCCACGTTCTGGGATTACAGCACCTTTATCGGGACCCTGGGCCTGTTTGTAATGCTCATCTTCCTGTTCGTGCGTGGATTGCCCGCCATCGCCATCGCCGAGATGCGCGAACTTGTGCACGAATCGCATGGCGAGAAGGGTCACGAATGATGGAACATTCCTCCCATCTGCACGGCATCCTGGGCGAGTTCGAAACGCCGGAACAATTGCTCACCGCTGCCAAAAAGGCCCGGGCAGCCGGCTATAAGCACTTGGAAGCCTATATCCCATTCCCGATCGAGGGACTTGCACAGGCCATCGGTTTTCGCTGGACCGCCGTGCCGCTCATTACGCTGATTGGCGGAATCGGGGGGGGGCTCACGGGGTTTGGCCTGCAATATTGGTGCTCGGCCATCAGCTATCCCCTTAACATCGCTGGCCGCCCACTGAACAGTTGGCCCGCCTTCATTCCCGTTACTTTCGAATTGACCGTCCTAGGCGCCTCCATCTTCGCCGTTGTCGGCATGCTCGCGCTCAACAAGCTCCCGCAGCCGTATCATCCGGTCTTCAACGTGGAGCGTTTCGCCCGCGCTTCCACCGACCGCTTTTTCCTCTGCATCGAGGCGCGCGATCCGAAGTTTAATTTGGCGGAATCCGCACGGTTCCTTCAGGAACTTTCTGCACAGCACGTCACCGAGGTGAAGGATGAAGCGTAAATCCTCACTGCTCGCGGCGCTGTGCCTGATGGCGCTTGCTTTCACTGGCTGCGGCTATTCGCTGCGCCAGGACATGGCCAACCAGCCCCGGCAGAATCCGCTTTCGCCTTCGGACTTGTTCCAGGACGGACGCTCCGCGCGGCCGGTGATCGAGAATACCGTGGCCCGTGGCTCGGTTGAAGACGATGCGCTATTCATCGCTAAGGATTCCAATGCCTTTCCGCTCCCGCTCACGCAGGAACTGCTCGAGCGCGGCCAGGATCGCTACAATATTTTCTGTTCGCCTTGTCACGGCCTGCAAGGTGATGGAATGGGCATGATTACATTACGCGGCATGAAGCATCCGCCCACGTACCATCAGGAGCGTCTGCGGAATGTGCCCAACGGATATCTGTATGACGTAATGACGAATGGTTTCGGCGCCATGAACGGCTATTCCGCGCAGCTTGCTCCGAGCGATCGCTGGGCTATTATTTCTTATGTTCGCGCGCTGCAGCTAAGCCGCAACTCGCACGCCGCCGATTTACCGGCGAATCTAAGGGAGAAGCTCTTGGTCGGAGGAGCCGCGAAATGAACGCGCAAGACTACCAGGCGCCCGCGAGCGTCAATCGCGTTCAGATGCTGGGTTGGGCTGTCGGCGGTGCGGCGTTTCTGCTGGCGATTGCCGGCGCCGTCACTACGCCGGATAAGTTTTATCAGTCCTATCTGTTCAGCTACCTGCTGGTCCTGGGGTTGACGGTTGGTTCGCTTGGCCTGCTCATGTTGCAGCACCTCACCGGCGGCCAATGGGGCATCGTGATTCGCCGGCCGCTCGAAGCCGCTTCCCGCAACATCTGGCTGGTGCTTCTAATGTTTGCTCCGATCATCCTTGGGATGAAGTCGCTCTACCGCGCCTGGCTCGACCCCGAGCAGGTGAAAGCCAAGCCGCTTTCGGATTACCAGCAGCACTATCTCACCCAGAACGGGTTCCTCTTCCGTGCGATGCTCTACTTTGTGATCTGGATTGTGCTGATGTGGGCTTTCAACACGTGGTCGAAGCAGCAGGACGTGAACCAGGAAGACCGCGCGTTGCGCCGCCGGATCAAGCTCTTTGCCGGCCCCGGCATCATTCTCTATGTCCTGGCCATGACCTTCGCCTCCATCGACTGGGTCATGTCGCTTTCGCCGCACTGGGCCTCCACCATCTACGGCTTCATCTTTGTTGGGGGGCAGGCCGTCAGCGCCATGTGCCTGATGATCATTGTGGTCGTTCTGCTCTCTGGCTCCGAGCCTTATTCCGGAGTCATCCAGGAACGCCACCTTCACGACCTCGGCAAGCTGCTGTTTGCCTTCAACATGCTCTGGGCGTATTTTGATTTTTCCCAGCTGCTCATTATCTGGTCCGGGAACCAGCCGGAAGAGATCAGCTTCTATCGGACGCGGCTGTACGGCGGGTGGGGCGTAGTCGCGGTGATCGTGCTACTGTTCAGCTTTGCGCTTCCGTTCCTGGTCTTGCTGTCCCGCGATGTAAAGCGCAACCCCGGTCTTATTTCGAAAGTGGCTTTGTGGATGCTCGTTTTTCGGCTTGTGGACCTTTACTGGATGACCCGGCCGGAATTTACTTCCCGGGCGTGGCCCAACTGGCTCGACATCGTCGTGCCTGTCGCCCTGGTTGGTTTGTGGCTCGGCTTCTTCGCTATGAATTTGAAACAGCGCCCATTATTGCCCTTGGGAGATCCCAAGCTTGCGGAGGCCATAGCGCATCATGAGCACTGAGCATCACAACCACGGCCACGCTTCCAATGGGAGGCCGGTTCACGGGGATGTCTCCTTCGAGCCGCGCGATGTGCGCACTTCCCCGATTCTGAAGTTCCTGTTCTATCTCGGAATTGCGATTGTCCTTTCGTACATCCTCACTTTCGGCATTTACCGCGGCCTGAAGAGCTTCTGGGCGGGCTCTTACCAACAGCCTATGCCTTCGCGCATGGAAGCCGGCCCGACGATGCCACCTGAGCCGCGTTTGCAGGGTATGCCCGGCCACTTGACCGATCCTCAGCAGGATTTGCGGGAAAAGTTGCAGGCCGATTCCGAGGCCAACAAAACATTGGGCTGGATCGACGAGAAATCCGGCATCGCCCAAATTCCGGTTAAGGACGCGATGCAACTGATCGTCGAAAAGGGTTTGCCGGCTGTGACATCACCGCCGGCGGAAAAGAAGCAAAAACGATGAAAGTACTATGCGGTTTCCTGGCGATGGCGGCACTGCTGCTTTGCAGCACCATCAGCCGCGCCCAGATGATCCCAGATAATGTCGGCCAATCCTCGAACGGCCTGCCTCCGGCGCTGGTCAACGTCGGTTTCGATCCGCAACTGAATGCGCAGATCCCTTTGGACTCGCCCTTCGTCGATGAGTACGGACAGCCGGCCACCCTTCGCGAATATTCGGGCAAAAAGCCTGTCTTGCTTACCTTTGTCTATTTCACTTGTCCCATGCTCTGCAACCAGGTCGAACAAGCCGTCGTCGGCACGCTCAAGATGATTTCCTTCAACCCCGGCTCTGATTACGAGGTTGTCTTCATCAGCTTCGACCCCAGCGATACGCCCGATGAGGCACTCAAGAAAAAACACGAAGCGATGTCTCGCTTCGCGCGGCCTTCCACCGAGGCGGGCTGGCATTTTCTGACCGGCGGACGGGCGTCTATTGACGCCGTCACCAAAGCCGCCGATTTTCGTTTCACCTACGACCCGAAGACCATGCTCTTCGGGCATGCCAGCGGCATCCTTCTCCTCACTCCCGAGGGCCGCATCTCGCGCTACTTTTTCGGGGTGGAATACCCGCCGAGCAACGTGCGGCTGGGGCTTGTCGATGCGTCCGCCGGGAAAATCGGGACTCCGGTCGACCACCTTTTGCTGTTCTGCTACCAGTACGATCCGACGAAGGCCCGCTACAGCGCCACCATCCTCACCGTCATCCGCATGGGCGGGGTCGCGACGCTGCTCTGCTTGGCCATCGGCTTTGTGATTTTCCGCCGGCGGGAACAGCGCGGCGGCAGCAGCGGAAATATCGGGCCGGGTTCGCCGACGCAAGGAGCACATTAGAGCCGTGCAGTCACCGCTGCCATTCTTTCCAGAGGAGGCCTCCAATTTCGCGGGAAAAGTGGATGCCGTCTTTTCGTTTGTTTTGTTCACCTGCTTGTTTTTTGCCGTTCTTGTGACGCTGCTGACGATTTACGCGGCATTCAAGTACCGTCGCAACAAGCCCGACGAAGTTGGTTCCCAAGTCGAGGGCAACACCCTCCTGGAAATCGGATGGACCGCCATCCCCCTGATTCTGGCCCTAGGAATGTTTGCCTGGGGCGCGGTTGTTTATGTGAACTACCGGACTGCCCCGAAAGACACGCTGGATATCTACGTGATTGGCAAGCAGTGGATGTGGAAGCTGCAGCAACCTAACGGGAAGAAAGAAATCAACGAACTGCATATTCCCGTGAATCGCGACATCAAGCTGATCCTGGGCAGCGAAGACGTGATCCACAATTTCTTCGTTCCTGCTTTCCGCGTGAAGATGGACGTCGTGCCCGGCCGCTACAATACGATGTGGTTCCGCGCCACCAAGATCGGCAAGTACCACTTTTTCTGCTCGCAATACTGTGGCACCAACCACGCCGCCATGGGCGGCTGGGTCACGGTGATGGATCCCGCGGACTATGCGGCCTGGCTTTCCGATGAGACGGGGGACATCAATCCCGTGTCCGCCGGCGAAAAGCTTTTCAGCCAGTTGGCCTGCGTTACCTGCCATATCGCCAATGGCACCGGCCGCGCCCCTTCGCTCAACGGGGTCTACGGCGCCAAGGTTCTTCTTGCGGATGGTTCCACGGTGACCGCGGACGATGCCTACATTCGTGAATCGATTTTGCAGCCCAAAGCAAAAATCGTGGCTGGGTATCAACCGGTGATGCCCACGTTCCAGGGCTTGGTGTCGGAGGAGCAGATTCTGAGTCTGACCGCCTATATCAAGTCCCTGCAGTCGCAGCCTGTGCCTGCTAAGGGCGCAGGAATTGCGCCGGCACCGGCAGGGAAAAAATAGTTATGAGTACGATGCCTAAAGGACCGGCCCCGCAGATGCCGGAAAAGCACTATCTGAACGCCACCTATGGCATCCGTTCGTGGCTGCTCACCACCGATCACAAGCGGATCGCGCTCCTCTATCTGGCCTCGGTCACTTTTTTCTTTTTCATCGGCGGCTTTTTCGCCATGATGATCCGCCTGCACCTGCTCTCGCCGAACGGCTATCTCCTCTCCGCCGACACCTACAACCGCATGTTCACCATGCACGGCGTGGCCATGATCTTTTTCTTCCTCATTCCGTCCATTCCGGCCGTCTTGGGCAATTTCCTGATTCCCCTGATGATCGGCGCGAAGGACCTCGCCTTTCCGAAAATCAATCTTCTCAGTTGGTACATTTACGTGGTCGGCGGCGCTTTCACGCTCTATTCCATGGTGACGGGCGGCCTCGACACCGGCTGGACCTTCTATACGCCGTTGAGCACCGTGTATTCGAATTCCGCCGTGGCTCCGGCCGTGATCGGAGTCTTTATCACCGGTTTCTCCTCCATTCTTACCGGGCTGAATTTCCTTGTGACCGTGCACACGATGCGCGCGCCGGGCATGACTTGGTTCCGCCTGCCTCTCTTCGTCTGGGCCCACTACGCCACTTCGGTGGTCATGATCCTGGGAACGCCCGTTATCGCCATCACGCTGGCGCTCGCCGGAATGGAACGCATCTTCGGCTTGGGCTTCTTCAACCCGGCCATGGGCGGCGATCCGATTCTCTTTCAGCATCTCTTCTGGTTCTATTCGCATCCCGCCGTGTACATCATGATTCTGCCGGCAATGGGCGTCATCAGCGAATTGATTCCCACGTTCGCCCGCAAGAAACTTTTCGGCTATCACTTCGTGGCGGCTGCCAGCCTGGCCATCGCGGTGATTGGCTTCCTGGTGTGGACTCACCACATGTTCCTTACGGGGCAGTCGACCTATTCGGCCCTGGCGTTTTCCTTCCTTACCTTCCTGGTGGCGATTCCCTCCGCGGTGAAGACGTTCAATTGGACGGCAACTCTTTTCGGTGGGTCCATCTCGTTCGATACCCCGATGCTCTATGCTTTCGGCTTCCTGGGTTTGTTTTTGATCGGCGGCCTCACGGGATTGTTCCTTGGCTGCCTTGGCATTGACATGCACGTCCACGACACCTATTTCGTGGTCGCCCACTTCCACTACATCATGGTCGGCGGCGCGGTAATGGGGTATCTCGGTGGCTTGCACTTCTGGTGGCCCAAGATCACCGGCCGCATGTACCCGGAGTGGCTCGCGCGCATTGCCGCGTTCATCCTCTTCGTCGGATTCAACCTCACCTTCTTCCCGCAATTTGTGCTCGGCTATCTTGGCATGCCGCGCCGCTACCATGTTTATCCGCCGGAATTTCAGGTGTACAACGTGATGTCTACCGCCGGCGCTTCGATCCTTGCCATCGGCTATCTCTTGCCCATGATTTATCTCACTTGGGCAGCGTTCTACGGAAAGGTAGCGGGCGACAATCCCTGGCCCGCCACGGGGCTCGAATGGAAGACGCCCTCGCCACCGCCGACGGAAAATTTTGAAGTCACACCCGTAGTGACCTGGGATGCTTATGACTTCCATAATCGGCCCGATCTCGGACTGGACGTACCCGGACATTCCGCGGTTGTGCAGACCCACGGGAACGGCTGAAGAATCGCCGGGTTTCGGCCCGGCCACAGGCGGTTGGTTGACGCCTGAAACTGACGGATAGAGGAGTGCGGAGTGCATCGCACCGGAGCGCTTTACGGACAATTCAAGACCCTTGAGCAGCAGAAGGACACTGCCTCGCTCGGAATGTGGATCTTCCTGGTCACGGAAGTGATGTTCTTTGGCGGCATCATGCTCGCGTACACCGTCAACCGGCATACCTATTTCCCAGCTTTCGCCATGGGCAGCAACACGCTCAGTATCCAGTTGGGCGGCTTCAACACCGTCGTGCTGCTCGCCAGCAGCTTTACCATGGCCATGGCCGTCTGGTCCGCGCAGACCGGCAAAAAGCAGCTCATCTCCATCTTCCTGACGTTGACGATCCTTCTCGGTTTCGTTTTCTTCGGTGTGAAGTACATCGAATATAGCCAAAAGTTCCATCACCACCTGGTTCCCGGCAGGAATTTCGATATCACCTTTTGCGTGAATAATCCTGACAAGTGCGAAGACATCAGCGCCAAAGAAATGGACGTTGAGCGCGAGGAAATTGCCAAGGCTCTGGCGGCGGACCCGAACCTGAATGCCCATGCCCAGCTCTACTATTCGGCGTACTTCGGCATGACCGGACTGCACGCGCTACACATGGTCATCGGCGCCGGGCTGCTGATGTGGCTTCTGCGCGGTTCGCTAGCGGGGCGCTTCACGCCGGAATGGAATACGCCTGTGGACATTGTGGGCTTGTACTGGCACTTCGTCGATATTGTCTGGATTTATCTGTTCCCGTTGCTGTACCTGATTGACCGGTACAAGTAAGGAGTGACGCGCGTGTCTGAACAAGAACACACCGAACATATTGTTAAGCCGGGCACCTATCTGGTCATCATCACCACGCTGCTGTTTTTGACCGCCCTGACGGTCACCGCCGCGTACATCAACCTCGGCAGATTCAATATTGTCGTGGCGCTCGCGATTGCCACGCTGAAGGCTACGCTCGTCGTGCTCTTTTTCATGCACGCGAAGTACAGCCCCAGGCGCACCCAGTTGGTGATCGTCGCCGGCATCTTCTGGCTGCTCATCTTGCTCTTCATGACTCTCAGCGACTACGTTTCCCGCGTCGACTACCGCGGCGTGCGTTTCCCGATGACGCAGGACATCTCCGTCGGCGCGTCGCAGCGCGGCTGAGACTAGGGCGCCTGCCTCATAGACGGATTTCTCACCACCAATAGTCACAGAGGGCAATCCTGCGTGGCGGGCCCGACCTGGCTGAGGGGCGCTTTATCTGTCATATGACTCGAATACGGGTAGAGGGAATCTGCGATTGCTACGAGGAGAGGAAAAATATTTCCCGAAGAGACTTCTGGGAGAATAAGAGAAGGTGAGGGGAGAACGAACCGGCCCAGCCCTCAATCCCCTAAAGGGATCCTCGGCTCGCCTCCCCCACCGGTGGAAAGAGAGCAAGGGACTCGCCAATATAACAGTCGTATTTTCAGCGTGTTAAAGTCAGACCCCTGGTAAAAATGCCCTACCCCCGAGGAAAAAATTACTCTGGCATCAAAGATGAAGAACTTCTCCGTCTCTGAACCACCACCGATCCTCCTCGCTCCCCATCCCAGCGTCTTGACCACTCCACACGCCTGTTGCTATGTTGAAAGACTATGCTGGGCTCAGTCTACCCACTGGGTGCCAGGGCTCCTATGGAGGGAGCGGTTTTCCCTATGGCTCTGAGCAAACTGGTTGTGAGAGGGGCGCGGCAGCACAACCTGAAAAACATCAGTCTGGAAATCCCTCGCAACTCGCTTACTGTTATCACCGGGCTATCCGGTTCCGGCAAGTCCTCCCTCGCCTTCGACACAATTTACGCGGAAGGCCAGCGAAGATACGTCGAATCTCTATCGGCCTATGCGAGGCAATTCCTAGATCAGATGGAACGTCCCGAAGTCGACGTGATCGAAGGCCTGTCGCCTTCCATCGCCATCGAGCAGAAAACCACTACGCGCTCTCCGCGCTCGACGGTCGGCACCATCACCGAAATTTACGACTACCTGCGCGTGGTCTACAGCTCCGTCGGGGTGCCTCACTGCCCCAATTGCGGCAAGCCCATCACCCGCCAGTCCAGCGAACAGATTGTTCAGGCGATCCTTCAGGGGGAACTTTGCAAGGCGGATGACCGCATCATGATTCTCGCGCCCATCGTCCGCGGTCGGAAAGGCGCCTACCGCAAGGAACTCGAAAAACTCGCGCAGGACGGTTTTGTGCGCGTGCGCATTAATGGTGAACTCCTGCCCCTCGATGAACCGCCGGCGCTGGACAAGCGCAAGAATCACACCATCGAAGTGGTCGTGGATCGCTTGTTGGTGAAGCAAGGCATCCTCACCCGGCTTGAGCAGTCCATCGCGACCGCTTTGAAGCTCGCACAAGGCCTGGTGACGGTTGCGGTTGTCGGCGGCAAAGAGCACGTCTTTTCCGAAAGGCTGGCCTGTCCCGATTGCGGCCTGTCCGTGCCGCAACTCGAGCCTCGTTCGTTCAGCTTCAATTCGCCGTATGGCGCGTGCCCGGAATGCCACGGCCTGGGCTCCAAGTACGATTTCGATCCCGCGAAAGTAATTGTGGACTGGACGCGCCCGCTGTTTGACGGAGGGCTCGGCCCGGGTTCAGGCTCCGCCATTTTGAAGCGTACGCTCGAACTGGCTGCCTATGCTCACGGGTTTCACCTGGACATGCCCTTCGAAAAATATCCGGCGCGGGTGCAAAACCTTCTGCTCTACGGCTATCCTCCCGCAGGTGCAAAAAAGATTGCGGGAGACGGGAGCGGCAGGCCGTCCAGCACCGAAAAAGGATTCCGTTTCCAGGGCATCCTGAAATTTCTGGAGCGTAATTTTGAGGATTCGAATTCCGATTCCTACCGCGAGTGGACGACGCAGTATATGTCGGCCACGCCTTGCAGCGCGTGCCTCGGCCGGCGATTGCGCCCGGAATCGCTTGCGGTCAAACTTGGGGGGTGGTCGATCGCCGATTTTACGGCCCTCGCGCTCAGCGACGCGCGCCCGGCGGTCGACAAGATCCTCTCCCAGCTTACGCCTCGGCAGAAGGAAGTCGCCGCCCGGCCCCTCGAGGAAATCGGCGAGCGCTTGGACTTCCTGCTGGCCGTGGGCCTCGGGTATTTGAGCCTTGAACGTTCTGCGGCCACTCTCTCCGGTGGCGAAGCGCAACGCATACGCCTGGCCACGCAAATCGGCTCGCGGCTTCGTGGGGTGCTGTACGTGCTGGACGAACCTTCCATCGGCCTGCACGCGCGCGACAACGACCGCCTCCTTCACTCGCTCGAGCAATTGCGCAACCTGGGCAACACCGTTTTGGTCGTCGAGCACGACGAGGAAACTATTCGCCGCGCGGATTATGTTGTGGACCTCGGTCCCGGCGCCGGAAGCGCCGGCGGTTATCTTGTCGCCACGGGAAGGCCCGAAGAGATTGCCGCCGCGCCCGGTTCTCTGACCGGACGCTACCTCTCCGGCGCTGCAGAAATTCCCGTACCGGGCAAGCGCCGCAGTTCCAGTGGAAAAGCCATCCAGATTCTGGGCGCCCGCGCCAATAACCTGAAAGATTTGGACGTCGCTCTTCCGCTGGGATTGTTCACCGTAGTGTCCGGCGTGTCGGGCTCGGGAAAATCCACGCTGGTCAATGACATCCTCTATCGCGCGCTGGCACAGAAGCTCTATCGCTCCATGGAGCCGCCGGGCCCGCACAAGATGATCCTCGGCATTGAACACATCGACAAAGTGATCGAGATTGACCAGGCGCCCATTGGACGCACTCCGCGTTCCAACCCCGCAACGTACACCGGTGTGTTCGCGCCCATTCGCGAACTCTTTGCCATGCTGCCCGAATCGCGCGAACGCGGTTACCGGCCCGGGCGCTTCAGCTTTAACGTAAAGGGCGGCCGCTGCGAAGCCTGCCAAGGCGCAGGCCTGCGCCGCATCGAAATGAATTTTCTGCCGGATGTTTATGTCACTTGCGAGGTCTGCCGTGGGCGCCGTTATAACGCGGAAACCCTGGCTGTGCGCTACAAAGGCCACAGCATCAATGACGTCCTGAATTTACCCGCCAGCGATGCCATGAAATTGCTCGAAAATATTCCCCACATTCAGCAGAAGCTCGCCACCATGGTCGAAGTCGGCCTGGGCTACGTGCAATTGGGCCAGTCCGCCACCACTCTTTCCGGCGGCGAAGCGCAGCGCATCAAGCTTGCGCGCGAACTTTCCAAGCGCCAAACCGGCCGCACCATCTACATCCTCGACGAACCCACCAGCGGCCTACATTTTGACGATGTGCGCAAACTCGTGGACGTTCTGCAGCGCCTGGTCGATCTCGGCAACACGGTTCTGATCATCGAACACAACCTGGACGTCGTGAAACAAGCCGACTGGATCATCGATCTTGGCCCGGAAGGAGGCCAGGGCGGCGGGCGAATCGTCGCGCAGGGAACTCCAGAACATGTCGCGCGGGCAAGAAAATCCTACACAGGCCAGGCGTTGGCGCGGGTTCTTCACATGAACAGCACATACAACGGGCAGAACAATGGCGATCACAAGAATGCTTGAGGCGCACATGACTGGGCGCGCTTGCCCTTGCGTGTCTGTAGCCTTCCCCCGTAAAGTAAAGAGACCTTCATGAGCGTGAAACGCCCCACTGTCACATCCAATCGGAAGAAGGGCGAAGGCTCCAGGGGCTTTGCGAGCAGCGGTCACCACGAACTCTTGCTTCCACTCCTCGCTGCCGCGCCGGTGGGTGGATGGCCCACTCCGGGAAGGCGTGCCAAGCGATGAATCCGTTTGAGGAGACTCCAGCGCCGCCACAAGAACCGGACCCGGATTCAGAGAACCCGTCGCCGCGGCAGGAGCTCACGCCCGCTCCGCTGCCTTCGCCGGAAGAAAGTGCGCCGGGCTTGGCCACAGAGCAAGTCCCGTCTCCCGTGCCCGCTCCGCGAACGTATCCAGAAGACCTGGCGATCAGTTGGTCCTGGCCGCATTTCATTCTGTTCATCTTTTTCGGATTCATCAGCCTAGTCACGGTCCAAGGCCTGATGGTTGTGCACTACGCGCCGCATCGGCGTCTTAGCTCAACGGAGCTGGAAAAATATCTGCTCTCCAATCCGAAGTTCGCCATCGGCAGCATGCTCATCTGGTATGCCCTGCTCTTCTTCTTTCTCTACATCACGCTGTCTGTTCTGCGCGGACATTCCTTTTGGGAGTGCCTCGGTTGGCGCAAGATCAAGGGGCGCGGGGGTGAAGCGCCGAGGAATCCGCTAGTTTATTTCATCTCGGGGTGTGGATTGTCCCTTTTGGTAGCCATTTTCTCGGCGCAGATGAAGACGTCGGAAAATATTCCGATGGAAGAGCTTTTCAAGTACCGGCAGACGGCGCTGCTCTTCATGGCCATGGCCGTCCTTGTGGCGCCGCTGGTGGAAGAAACGCTGTTCCGCGGTTACCTTTATCCGTTATTCGCCCGCTCTTTCGGGATTGGACCAGGTATCGTCCTCACGGGTGTTCTTTTCGGGCTGATGCACGGTGCACAGCTTGGATGGACGTGGAGCTTGGTCTCCACGCTCATTCTGGTGGGCATTATCTTCACCATCGTGCGGGCGCGCACGGGAAGCGTCTTCGCCAGCTATCTCATGCATCTCGGCTACAACTCCCTGATTTCGTTTTTTGCCATCTTGGGCACGCACGGCTTTACGAAGCTTCCAGTTCACCACTAACAACTCGTCCCCGGAATGCGCCTTCGTTAGAATAGAGAGAAAAGGAAACCGCGAAATGTACGTTGCACAACCCATCGAATGGAGCGACAAAGGCGTGGTCATTCTGGACCAGCGACGCCTCCCAGGCGAGGAAGTCATTCACACCTATACGGACTATCGCGAGGTCGCCAAGGCCATCCGCGAAATGGTCATTCGTGGCGCGCCGGCAATCGGGGTTGCCGCGGCCATGGGCGTTGCGCTCGGCGTGCAGAAGTCTGCGGCCACCTCCATCGAAGACCTGCAAATTGAATTCACGGAAATCTGCGACACGCTGGCCAAGACACGCCCCACCGCGGCGGATCTTTTCTGGGCCCTTGAGCGCATGAAGCGGCACTTTCAGGAACTACTGCAATCCTCGGCGGACCTGGCTTCCATTCGCAAGGCCATGATCACCGAAGCCAAGGAAATTCATCTCGAAAAACGAGCCAGTGACGAAGCCATCGGCCGATTCGGTGCGGAATTCATGCCCAAAGAAGGGCAGGTCATGACGCAGTGCAACGCGGGCGCGCTCGCCACTGCCGGCATTGGCACCGCTCTCGGCGTGATTCGCGTCGCCATCCAACAGGGCCGCAAATTGCATGTTCTGGTTCCTGAGACGCGGCCCTATCTTCAAGGCGCGCGGCTCACGGCCTGGGAACTCCATCGCGGCGGCATTCCCCTCACCCTCATCACCGACAATATGGTCGGCCATTTTCTGAAGACCGGCCGTGTGGGCGCCGTCGTCACCGGCGCGGATCGCATCGCCGCAAACGGCGACACCGCCAACAAAATCGGCACTTACCAGATTGCGGTGCTGGCCAAGGAAAATAACGTGCCATTCTATATCGCCGCGCCGATTTCCACTTTCGATTTGTCGATACCGGACGGAGAGCACATCCCCATCGAGGAACGCAGCGCTGAAGAGGTCACGCACTTTCAGGGCGTGCGGATCGCTCCGGACGTCCCCGCCGCACACCCGGCTTTCGACGTTACGCCCCATCGCTACATCCACGCGATCTTCACGGAGCGCGGCGTCGCCAGGCCACCCTACACGGTCTCACTGAAGAAACTGGCCGCTGCTCCGCCGATCAGCGCCGCTCGCTAGAAATTTTCGAACTGACGAAAGGGCGCTCGTAAATGCTACAATCACGCGTGGCCGGATGGGGTGCGCTATGGGCCGGCTCCGCAGCCAAATCTGCCTTTTGGTCCTCGTGTTGATCGCGCCTACGAAGGTTATGTCCCAGTTCGGAGGCAGGGGTGTAACCGTCAGCGGCATGGTACTTGGGGAAGGGCAGAACCAGCGTATTGAACACGTGATGGTCCGCCTCTGCGATGGCGGTGGCAACCTGATTGAGCAGACCACGACCACAGAATCCGGTGCGTTCACTTTTCGTGGCGTGCAGCGGGGCCGCTATGTCATCACCTTCGAAGCGAGCGGTTTTCAGGGCACCGAGATCCAACTGGATTTGAGTTTTATGTCCGACAAAGGAATGACCGTTTACCTGAAGCCGGCCATTAAGGAATCCTCCGCGGCCCCGCCGGGGCCGACCGTTTCAGCCCATGAATTATCCATGCTGCAGGCCGCCCGGAATCTCGTCATATCTGGGAAAAAGAAACTTTACGCGGACAAGAACCCGCAAGGCGCGCTCAAGGACTTTCAACAGGCGGTGTCCAGTGCGCCTGGATATTACGAGGCCTACGGCGAAATCGCGATGGCCTATGTCACCATGGGCAAAGTGGACGAAGCGCAAGAAAATTTCCGCAAGTCGATCGAAGTGAGCCACGATTCCTACGGGGATGCCGAGGTCGGCTTGGGAACCCTTTTGACTGAAAAAGGTGACGTAGACGCAGGGGAGAAGGCGATTCGGCGCGGTGTCGAACTGAATCCCAGCTCCTGGATGGGTTTCTACGAACTTGGCAAGCTGGACCTCAATCGCGATCGTCTCGACTTGGCGCTGAAGTCCGCCGAGCGCGCCAGGACGCTCGCTCCGAACGCTCCGGTCGTTTATCGCCTGCTCGCCAACATCCACATGCGGCAGAAAAACTATACAGACTTGCTTGGCGATCTGGACGCCTACATCAAGCTGGACCCCAACAGTCCTGCAGGCTTACGCGCCGCCCAGATGCGCGAACAAGTGTCCCAACAAGCCGCCCAGGCCAAGCACGGCCAACCCACTCCCCCCGAATCCAAACCGTAGTAGCTGTAGCATCGAACTCCGCATGTGGGACGATTCTTGGCGAGGGCGCGACTTCGTTCTTGCCTAATGTCTTAAGTCGGAAATCGTTTGCAGATGTCACGACACTGTCCCCGTCATTCCGAGGGTCCCGCGCTGCGCGGGTGCCGAGGAATCTGCTTTTGTTTCAACGCAGCAGAAAAAGCAGATTCCTCGCTTCGCTCGGAATGACCCGTTTAATTAATCAATGAATTTTCAACCCGGGGCACGAGCCTCGAATGCAAAAAAAGGGCGGCGCAATGGCCGCCCTTTTTTCCGCGCATTCGCGAGAAGTGTTAGAAAGTGAGCTTGCCCTGAATTTGCGCCATTCTCATGTCCGTTGCCGCGGCCGCAAACGCCCCGTAGGGAGACGTAGGCGGCGTCTGAGTGAGAAGGATCGCTCCGAAATTTGAAGGTCCGAATAGCGTGCCCGGATACGGCGCCGCATAATTCGCATGGTTGAACCAATTGTAGGCGTTCAGTCCCAATTGGAAGCTGACGCGCTCAGTGATGCGGAAGTCCTTCCGGATGCTCATGTCGCCGCCCAGGAAGCCCGGGCCGCGGAAGGCGTTGCGACCAACGACGGGGTTGGTGAAGTCTGTTGCTGGGGAGAATATGTAAGGGGCCCCTGATCCTGGAAATCCGAAGCAGTTGCTTGTGATGCAAGCTCCCACGTTCGAGAAGTTCCTCCTGGAGAACTCGGGCTGTAAGAGGATCGTGGCACCGGTAAGATTTTGAGCTGCGAGGCCAGCAGTCGTTGCGTTGTCAAAAACGCTGAATGGGTAACCCGTGCGGTAGAACATTGTCCCGGAAAGCTGCCAGCCACTTATGGCTTCGTTCAACAAATGATTGCTGCTCTTGAACGGCAGCGCATAAATATAGCTGCCGCTGATCAAATGACGCGCGTCATAGTCCGCCGAGGCGTAGTTAGCCCGCAGATTGAAGGGATCAACCATGGCTGGGATACTGTAGTAGACGGCGAATGGCAATACGCCACCGTTGGAGATCTCGTCCAGAGCGTGCGAGTACGTATAGTTAAGGCGCCCGCTCAGCCCATGCCAGGAATTCTCCTGGATGGAAAAGGTGACACCGTTGTAGTTGGAAATAGCTCCACTCTGGAGTTCATTCACCCGGCCCACGCGCGGGTCCAGCGGCGCTGTTTGTGGGATGGAACTGAAAGCGTTGCCGACGCCGGTGCCAGCAAATGGGGAACTATAGCCGTTGAGGTCGTCGTTGTAGTACAGTTCGTCGAAGCCGCGGTTGCCCACGTAGTTCACGGAAAGAATCGTATGTGGCGTTAGCATATGCTGAACTTCCAGGTTCCATTCCACGTACTTTGGATTCTGGAGGTTGCGGCTCACATCGTTAAGCGCCGGGACATCTTGAACGTTCAGGGCGCCATTAATCACAGCGCCAGCGCTCAGAGGTTGCCCGCTACTGGTGCAATTTGGAGCCGCAGCCACATACGTATTGTAGGTGCCGCCGATGTTGTAGTTGTTGGTAAAGGCGGCATTGCACTGCTCTACGAGTTGGAGGCCGCTGTTTGGAAACGCGGTGGTTGCAGCCGGCTTGAGGTCCCAAGCGAGGGATCCCGGAGCGGTATCAGGCACGTTCCACAAATTGACCTGAGGGAAGTTTGTATCAATGGCGCTAAGAGTTACGCCCGGGTACAGGTCGCTGAACAAGCCGACGCCCGCGCGGATCACGGTCTTGCTGCCCCAGGGAGTCCAGGCTACCCCGAATCGGGGTTGAAAGGCCACCATTTCAATGCCAGGAATATCCGTTTTTAGGCCCGTCTGGAAGGACTGGTCATACGGAATATCCGCTCCATGAGCCAAATCGTAGAAGGGATCGACTGGAAGACCCGCGCAATGGTGTTGGCAAACGCCGCCGGAATTGCGGTCGGCCCTCAGCGTCAACGTAAATTTCAATTTTGAAGTTGCACGGAACTCATCCTGGAAGTACAGACCAAAGCTGTAAATAGCGACAGGCTCAACCGGAGTCGCGGTAAAGTTGTAGTTAACGCCGCTCACAGCCGCGTCATCGGCAAATCCGACCAGAGTCGTGTTCACCGCCGGGTAAACGGTCGTCTCTGCCGCGGTATGATCGCTGATATCATCCCTGCGGAAGTTCACACCCATCTTGAAGGCGTGATTCCCGCGCGTGATGGACAGGTCGTCCACCAAACCCCATTGGGTCACGTTGCGCCCCTGGGGGAATAAGAAGCCATTGGCATACCCGCCAAAGCCGGCGCCAAATCCAAGGTTCGTTAAGGATCCGTCTGTGAACGCCAGGTTGCCGGGAATCAGATTCAGTGCTGGCGATCCGGGGCCTATGGAGCCGAAAATCGCCGAGTAGTACAGCACGTTACCAATGAAATTGTTCACCACCGTGGGGCTAAACAGGTGCGTATAGTTTATTTGGCCTTCATCCTGAGGCTGGGTGCTGAAGGTGTCGAACGCGGAGTTAATGAAATCTGTATAGGTCGGCTGAACGCCACGATCAAACTTCACGCGGCCAAACAGCTTATCGTTATCGCTAAAGGAATAATCGACTCGGCCAGAGAGCAACCATTCCTTATTGCCCGAAGAGGCGGTGTTCGTCCATGACTCGGTGCATTCGCCATTTTGCAGGGACGCAGGTAGAGTGGGAAAGCCTGTGGTTGCACCGGTAGTGGGGTCCGTTGTGAATGGGAAACCAGTGCAGCTTCCGGCTCCCTGCGGACTGGTTGCAGAGTACCCTGTCGCTGGCAGCCCATTGGGCGTGGCTCTGCCGACATTCGGTGCGTTGTTCCACAGTTTGAAGAGGTTGGTGTAGAACGCTTGCGTAGCCGCATCTGGGGGGATGTTGCCCAACACATAGGTTTGGAATGCCGGAGTCGGAATGGTATCGGGATGGACGGAACCGAAAATGTAGCGAATGCCTTCCGTATTCACGAAGAAGAAGGCCTTATCTTTAATGATCGGTCCGCCAAGAGAGGCGGCCCACTGGTTGTTATTCTCAAACGGTCGAGATCCGCCGCCAGCGATATTGATGGGATCATTGGCATTCAGGAAGCGGCCCGTCCAGTCGTAAACCGCGTCGCCATGGAAGGCGTTCGTGCCGGACTTGGTGGTGTAGTCGATTTGCGAACCAGCCTGACGGCCATACTGACCCGTGTAGGCATTGTTCGTCACGTTAACTTCTTGGAGTTCGTTGCCGCCGAGCAACAGGTTGCTGGACCCGGAGTTGTTCAGGTTCAGGAATGGGTCGTTGTAGTCGTTGCCGTTGATCGTGAAAAGATTCGCAGTTCCCGGCAGGCCGAAGGTGCTGAAGTTTCCGTACCCGCCGCCCCCCGGGGTGCTCATGGAGACACCAGGGGCCGTTTGCGCCACATAAGTCACGTCGCCGCCCGGGTTCGGTATTTGCTGGATCTGCTTGGTCTCGAAGTTGGTGGAGATGTTGGCGTTTTCCGTTTGGAGTTGGGCCTCCGTCCCGGTCACTTCCACTGTCATCGTGCTGGAGCCTACCTCTAACGACACGCTGGCACTGACGGTCGTCCCGAGTAATACCGTTACATTTCGCGTCGAGGTTTTGAAGCCCTCCTTAACTGTAGACAGCGCATAGTCGCCTGGCTTCAGCAAGGCAAACACAAAGTCGCCGGTAGCCGACGACGTGGCAGAGAAAGTTTCCCCTGTGCCAATGCTCTTGAGAGTCAGCTTGGCCCCCACGACCACCGCGCCACTCGCATCGGTCACGATACCCGCGACCCCACCCGTCACGATGGACTGTCCCCATGCGCCAGACGGGCTAAACAGCAACAGGGCCAGAATTACCAATAAACCGTGCTTCCAGTATTTCTTCATTTTCACTCCCCCTCGTCCTGGACAATCGTCCACAAAAGGTCTAAATCACTGGCGTGAAACAACTTACCTGAAGCAATGCAGACCGACTGAGATGGTCTGTGAAGCCAAGCCTCAGCGCCGACAAAGTGCTTGGCTGCTCGATCCTATGCCGCAAACCACGCACCCCCTATGGCTCTAAAGCAATATCCGGCGTCACTCGGGATCGGTCTGAAGGATGTGCCGTCGAACTTGCATGTACTTCGAGCGAATGACACCACAGGATTGAAAAAGATGCAGCACGAAAGCTGCCATCAATTACAGAACATATCTATTTAAGTATCAAAGACTTACAGAATTGATATTGGATCGGCCAGAAAAGTCTATGGATTGATGGAGGAGTCATCCATTTTCTTGTAGGACCTAAGAAACAACCACAACATGCCCACCTGAAACCGGAACATAATGGAATGTAATTGCCGGTCCTAGTGTCGCACCTTCTCCGCCAAGGCGCGGGCGCGCTGGCGGGCGATTTCCACGAACCGGTAATCATTGGAAATCTGATCCAATAGGGGCAGTACCCTTTGCGGTTCGGGGAGCACCCCCCTGGAAAGGTCGGCTTCCAGTTGAAGAAGCGCGTCGTTTACGCCCAGGCGATCGTACTTCATCCGCCGCTGTAGCAAGTCAATCAATTCCTGCTGACGCGCCAGGCCTTCGCAGATCTGCAGCAGTTGTGAAGCTTCCGTGTTCACGGTGTAATTAAATGTTACCTCGTGGGCTTCCGAGCCTCGTTCCCAGCGAAACGTCTTTTCCCCCAGGTTGGCGATCTTTCGGTGTACGTCCAGATCCAGTCCCTTGAAATCGTTCAGTTGGGCAACGAATTCAAAAATCTTTGCGCGCAGGGTGTGGCTGATCTCGAACGGCGTGGCGCCGGGCTGCTCGTCGAGTTGTCTGATTTCGTAGGAGCCGGAGTCCGAATCTTCATTGATTTTGATCTCGATAAATTCCGGCGTGCTGGATTTGAAAATTCTGCGATAGGTGAACACCGCGTTGCCCGCCGGGGAAGCGAAGGCGCCGCCTGCCGTCACAAGGCAGAAGAACGACGCAACAGTCAGAATGGGACGGGATAGAGCGTTCATCGGTCGGGTTGGATGCGCAAGGCGCGTTCAATCACTGCAGGGCCGCTGTGCGTGGACCGCTTCTGCGCTCTCGGCCTGCCGTTCCTCGCGAGGTCCGCTTTCCGCAGCCCGAAGCGCCGTTCCAGTTGGTCGGTTTGCAGGTGACAAAGAGCCACGGCCAAGGCGTCCGCGGCGTCGGATGGTTCCGGAAGCTCCTTCATCCCGAGCTGCGCCCGGACCATGAGTTGCATCTGTTTCTTGTCCGCGTGGCCATAACCCGCCACGCACGCTTTGACTTCACGCGGCGAATAGCTGCGCACTTCCACGCCGAGTTGTTCGGCGGCGAGAAGCACGACGCCGCGCACTTCCGCCAGCCGAAGAGCTGTTCTCATGTTCAGCGCCGCAAAAACCGATTCCACGGCCATCACGTGCGGCTTGAATTTCGTGATCAGTTCGCACAGCAGGGCGTGCACATCCTGCAGCGCAGCCCCCGCGGAGGATTTCTCCCGCTTGGCGGCCACTTTTAGCGCGCCGTAGTGCAGCACCCGGCACCCTCGGCCCTCGCGTTCGATGATGGCGTAGCCGGTTGGCCCCGCCGCCGCCGGATCCACGCCCAGCACGCGCAGAGAGCCGGACGTGCTCTTGCTCGGAGAATTGTCACCCATGCCTGCTAGTCCCGTTCCAACTTTAATTCTGCTAGCCGTTCAAATTGTTCAGACCCTATCATCTGCCCGAGGACCCCACTCTGACTCTAAGTCCAAATGGTCAAAACGACACTAGTCTAAGGCGAAGCATGCGCGCGTTCCAATCAATTGTCACGCGGTCAACGACAAAAAGAAAAACGGCCATCTCTTTCTCGCCGGCGATGGCCGTTTCCAAAAACTTCCGACCTAGTGAGCGCTGACGGCTGCCTGCATCTCCGACTCATCGATGTCGAAGTTGGCGTACACATGCTGCACGTCGTCATGTTCTTCGAGAGCTTCCACCAGGCGCAGCATCTGCATGGCTTGCTGCCCGGTCAGTTTGACGTAGTTCTGCGGCACCATTCCGAGTTCCGCGGACGCCGGCCTGATCCCGGCCTTGCTCAACGCTTCCTTCACCGCCTCCAGCGATTCCGGCGGTGTGACGATATACCACGCCGACCCATCGTCCTTCAGATCTTCCCCGCCGGCTTCCAGCACCAGTTCGAGCAGCTTATCTTCCGATACGGCTTCTTTCGGGACGTTGATCTCGCCCTTGCGATGGAACATCCAGCCCACCGCTCCGGCTTCCGCCATGTTGCCGCCGTTCTTGCTTATCAAGTGGCGGAATTCGCCCACGACGCGATTGCGATTCGTGGTGACAACCTGGATTAACATCCCCACGCCGCCAGGGCCGAATCCCTCGAACATGACTTCTTCGTACTGTTCGCCCTCGAGCTGACCAGTGCCGCGGAGGACGGCACGCTCAATGTTTTCGTTTGGCATGTTCTCATTCTTCGCGGCGAGGATTGCGGTGCGAAGGCGAGGGTTGGAGTTGGGATCGCCGCCGCCAATGCGTGCGGCGATGGTGATTTCACGGATGATGCGCGTGAAGACGCGGCCGCGCTTTGCGTCGGTCGCGGCTTTTTTGTGCTTGATGGTGGCCCATTTTGAATGACCAGACATGACAATTCCTCTTTGTATTGCTTGTGGCCGCGACGGCCATGTGAATTTTGGTTAAATGCCACCCCGCCACTGCCAAGGAATGGACCCGTGGCTCATTCTACCTGCATTGCGGGGTCACCTGCGCGGAGACCTACGGTGTACCATCGCAAGACCCGGTGTGAACAAACACAGGGTCTTCCCTGAAACCCACGCATTCTAGCACACTTGGCGGCCATCGGAAACGGTGATAAGTGAAGGACGGAAGCGGAAAGACGGTTGTCAAACGGGCCAGAGCACGGGACAATGCTCTCGTTATGGCTAATAACAAAAAAGATGTGGTGATTGTGATTTTGGCGGCGGGCAAGGGAACGCGGCTGAACTCGAGTTTGGCGAAAGTGCTGCATGCGGCGGGAGGGCGGCCGCTGGTGGAGCACATGGTGCGGGCGTGCCTGCCACTTGGAGCGAAGAAAATTGTTGTCGTGGTGGGACACCAAGCGGAGAGGGTGCAGGAGATTGTGGAGCCGCTGGGAGCGGAGACGGTCTTGCAGCAGCCGCAGAACGGCACGGGCCACGCGATGTTGGTGGCAAGGCAAGCGATTGGGAATGCGAAGTTTGCGGTGGTCTTGCCGGGAGACGCGCCACTGGTGCGGACGGAGACGCTGCGAACCTTGATCCAGAAACACAAGAAGGGACAGGCGGCGGCGACGATCCTGACGACGGTGCTGGCCGATCCTTCCGGGTACGGGAGAATTCTGCGGAAGGGTGGCGATGCAGTTGCGGCGATTATTGAGGAATCGCAGCTCAGGGCGGAGCAACGGGAGCTAAACGAGATTAACTCGAGCATGTACTGCTTCACGACGGCGAAGTTGTGGCCGGCGCTGGCCGAGGTGAAGCCAAACAACAAGCACCGGGAACTTTACCTGACGGACGCGATCGGGGTGATGAATGCCAAGGGCGAGACGGTACTGGCGGAGATCGCGCAGGATGCGCGGGAGATGCTGGGCTGCAATACGCGGGCGGAGTTGGCGGGCGTGGATCATGCGTTCCGGGAGTGGAAGCGCGAGGCGCTGATGCGCGACGGCGTGACCATTCAATTGCCGGAGACGGTGCTGATCGATCCGGATGTGACGGTGGGCGAGGACACGGTGGTTGAGCCGTGCGTGCAGTTGCTGGGGAAGACGAAGATCGGGGCGCGGTGCGTGGTGAAGACCGGGAGCGTGGTGCATCACTCGGTGCTGGGGGATGAAGTGATAGTGGAGCCGCACTGCGTGATCATCGAGAGCCGGCTGGATGCGAAGGCGGTGGCGGGACCGTTTGCGCGGATGCGGCCGGGTACGCACCTGAAGACCGGCGCGCGAATCGGAAATTTTGTGGAGTTGAAGAAGAGCGTTGTGGGCGAGGGGAGCAAGGTTCCGCATCTTTCTTACGTCGGGGACACAAAAATCGGCAGCAAGTGCAACATCGGCGCAGGAACGATCACGTGCAATTACGATGGGTTCAGCAAACATCCCACGACGATCGGAAACAAGGTGTTTGTTGGGAGCGACTCCGTGCTGATCGCACCGGTCAAGATTGGCGCCGGCGCTTACATTGCGGCTGGCTCTGCGATCACGGAGAATGTGCCGGCGGATGCACTGGGGATTGCACGGGGACGCCAGGTGAACAAAAAGGGCTGGGCGAGCAAGAAGCGGAGAGAATTGGCGGCGGAGAAACCGAAGAAAGGCAAGAACAAGCGGCGGTAGAGCGAAGCAAGGCTTGTTCCTTCCATTGCACTGTGACCCTGATCATTGAGCCGAGGGGCTGGCAATGAAATGCTATATTCTGCCACGACTGCGGGGAAGTAGATCCAAATTGCGCGGCAAGGACATTCGGGCAGGGGAATTTGAATGTGCTAAAATAGAAGTTCCCCGAATGCTAGCCGGAGCGACAAGACGATGAAATTTGGAGTAGTAGTCTTTCCGGGATCGAATTGCGACCACGACGCGTATCACGCCATCGGCCACGTCTTGCAAAAGCCGGTGGAATTCATTTGGCACCAATCCGAAGGTCTGCACAACTGCGACGCCATTATTCTGCCGGGCGGCTTTTCGTATGGGGATTACCTGCGTACGGGAGCGATTGCGCGATTTTCGCCGGTGATGAAATCGGTGGAGAAGTTTGCGAATAGTGGCGGACTAGTGCTGGGCATTTGCAATGGCTTTCAGATTCTGCTGGAGGCGGGGTTGCTGCCGGGGGCGATGATGCGGAACTCCGGGCTGCGTTTCATCTGCAGGCACGTACACATCCGCGTAGAGGAGACGAACAGTCCGTTCACCTGCGCGGCACAGAAGGGACAGATCCTTAGGATCCCGATTGCGCACAGCGACGGGAACTACACCTGCGACGAGGCAACGCTCGCGGAACTGGAAAAGAACCATCAGGTATTGTTCCGGTACACCACGCCGGGCGGAAAAGACGACGTGGCGGGGAACCCGAACGGGTCGACCGCGAACATCGCCGGGATTTGCAACCGGGCGAGGAACGTGGCAGGGCTGATGCCGCACCCGGAACGGGCCGTGGAAGAGATGCTGGATTCGAATGATGGGCTGGTGGTTTTTCGATCCATGATCGAGGCGCTGGTGGGCACAGCGAAGGCATCGGCGTGAAGCGCCGGGACAGTGAGAATTGCGTAGGGGCATGATTTGTCGTGCCCCTATAGTTTTTTGACGGGGCGAGAAGGCACAAAACAAATGGCGACGGCACAGACGGAAATTAAGGTGACGCCGGAGATTGTGGCGGAGCATGGGATAACGCAGGAAGAGTACGCGCGAATCCAGACGATCTTGGGGCGCGATCCGAACATCACGGAGTTGGGAATTTTTTGCGTGATGTGGAGCGAGCACTGCTCGTACAAGTCCAGCAAGGTGCACCTGAAGCGGCTGCCAACGAAAGGAAAGTTGGTGGTGCAGGGGCCGGGCGAGAACGCGGGCGTGGTGGATATCGGGGACGGCTTGGTGGCGGCATTCAAGATCGAATCGCACAATCACCCGAGCTACGTGGAGCCATTCCAGGGGGCGACGACGGGCGTGGGCGGAATCCTGCGGGACATTTTCACGATGGGGGCGCGGCCAATTGCGGTGATGGATTCCCTGCGGTTCGGAGAAATCTCCGCGTCGAAAACCACGAGCGAGGAAGACGCGGCGAAGAACCGGCGGATTTTGGATGGAGTGATTCGCGGAATAGGGAGTTACGGAAATTGTTTCGGCGTGCCGACCGTGGGCGGGGAAGTGGCGTTCGAACCCTGCTATTCGCAGAACCCACTGGTGAACGCGCTGGCGCTGGGAATCGCGCGGAAGGAAGAGCTGTTCTTCGCGAAAGCGAAAGGGGCGGGGAACCCGGTGATTTACGTGGGCGCGAAGACCGGGCGCGACGGAATTCACGGGGCTTCGCTGCTGGCTTCGGCGGAGTTCACCGAGGAGTCACAGCAAAAGCGGCCAAACGTGCAGGTGGGCGACCCGTTCATGGAGAAGCTGCTGCTGGAGGCCTGCCTGGAGGCGATGAAGACAGGCGCGGTGGTGGCGATTCAGGACATGGGCGCGGCGGGGCTGACCTGCTCGACCTGTGAGATGGCCTCGCGCGGCGGAACGGGAATTGAGATTGACCTGGCGAAAGTGCCACAGCGCGAAACGGGCATGACTCCTTACGAAATCATGCTGAGTGAGTCGCAGGAACGCATGCTGCTGGTGGCGGAAAAGGGCCGCGAGCAAGAAGTGCTGGCGGTCTTCAAGAAGTGGGGGCTGGACGCGACGGTGGTGGGAGAAGTGACCGGGGGCGGGTTGCTGGTGGTGAAAGATCATGGCAGCCTGGCCGCACAGATTCCGGCGCACCCGCTGGCGGAAGAAGGGCCGGTGTACAACCGGCCGATCGGCGAGCCCGCACCGCGGAAAGAGACCGAGAAGGACTGGTTTGCGTTTGCGGCGGAAGGAACGGACCTGACGGCCAATTTCACGAAATTGCTGGGGTCGCCGACGATCGCGTCGAAACAGTGGATTACGGAACAGTACGACAGCATGGTGCGGACGAATACGCTGGCGGGGCCGGGGGCGAGCGACGCGGCCGTGGTGCGGATCAAGGAAACGAAGCGCGCGCTGGCTTTGGCAACGGATGGGAACGGGCGGTGGTGCCACCTGAATCCGAAGGTGGGCGCGATGCATGCGGTGGCGGAGGCGGCGCGGAACGTGGCGACCAGCGGGGCCCGGCCGATTGCCGTGACGAATTGTCTGAATTTCGGGAGCCCGGAAAAACCGGAGGTAATGTGGCAATTTTCGCAGGCGATTGACGGACTGGGCGAGGCCTGCGTCGCGCTGGGAACGCCGATCACCGGCGGGAACGTGAGTTTTTATAACGAGACGCTGAGGAAATCGATCTACCCGACGCCGGTCATTGGCATGTTGGGGATTCTGGAGGACGCGTCGAAAGTTCTGAAGGTGGCGTTCCGGAACGAGGGTGACCTGATCGTGCTTCTCGACGGATCCACTTCTTCCAAAGCGGGACCGCAAGCTCCGCCGCGGGCTGGCAAACAACGGGAGTTCTCCTCCTCCGAATACTCCAAGACGATTGGTGGCATTGTGGCCGGTGAACCACCGGCGATCGAACTTGCCGCGGAGAAATGGGTAATCGATTGTTTGGTCGCTCTGGCAGCCGCAGGAACGCTGCAATCGGCGCACGACCTGGGCGACGGCGGCCTGGCGGTTACGCTGGCGGAATCGTGCTTCGGGGCCGCGGGGCTTGGAGCGAGTGTGACGGTGCCTGAAGACGTGGCTGCGGAGTACGCGCTCTTCGGCGAACGCGGTGCACGCGTGGTGGTTTCCGTCTCGGCTGAAAAGCTTGCCGCTCTTCGGAATACTGCGAGACAATATGGGGTGGGCGCGCACGAAATCGGCAAAGTGACGCGTGACAATGCACTGTGCATCGAATATAAGGGGCGCACAGTGGTATCGGCGGCAGTCCCCACGCTACACGCTATCTGGGCGCACTCGCTTGAACGGGATTTGAAAATTTAATGACAAACAAACTTGCATATGCGGACGACCGGTTTCACGACGAATGTGGTGTGTTCGGCGTGTTTGGCCACCCGGAAGCGGCGAACCTGACGTATCTGGGGCTATACGCGCTGCAGCATCGCGGGCAGGAGTCGGCCGGGATTGTGGCCAGCACGGGTAACGACCTGAACTTGCACCGTGCGATGGGCGAAGTGGAGGAGATTTTTCAGCCGAGCGTGCTGGCAAAATTGCCAGGCTGGAGCGCCATTGGACACACGCGGTATTCGACGGCGGGTGATAAGGCGCTCTTGAACGCCCAGCCCGTCATGGTCGACTGCTGCAAGGGCAAGATCGCTCTGGCGCACAACGGCAACCTGACAAATGCGCTGGAGTGGCGGAGAAAACTGGAGCACCGCGGATCGATTTTCCAGGCCAACAGCGACACGGAAGTAATCGTGCACCTCATCGCGCGCTCGCAGGCGCGGAATTTTTCGGCGGCGCTGGGCGATGCGCTGAACCAGTTGGAGGGCGCGTATTCGCTGCTGGTGCTTACGCCGGAGGAAATGTATGCGGTGAGGGATCCGCGGGGATTCCGGCCGCTGGCGCTGGGGAAGATCGCGACGCGGGACGGGAGCGATGCCTGGGCGGTGGGGTCGGAGACGTGCGCTTTCGACCTGATCAATGCGGATTACGTGCGCGACGTGGAACCGGGAGAAATGGTGCGGATTTCGCGCATGGGGATCGAATCGATTCATTTCAGCGCGCCGAAGCCGCATCAATACTGCATTTTCGAACACGTCTATTTTTCTCGGCCGGACAGCACGGTGTTCGGACGGTCGGTGAACGAATCGCGGGAGATGCTGGGGCGCTTGCTGGCGCGGGAACATCCGGTGGAAGCGGACATGGTCGTGCCGATCCCGGACTCGGGTGTGCCGGCGGCGGTCGGTTTTGCGCTGGAATCGAAGATTCCGTTCCGGATGGGCCTGATCCGGAATCACTACATTGGAAGGACGTTTATCGAGCCGTCCCAGGCGATCCGGAATTTCGGGGTTAAGCTGAAACTGAACCCGGTACGGAGCTTAATCGTGGGGAAGCGCGTCGTATTGGTAGACGATTCGATCGTGCGCGGAACGACCAGCCGGAAGCTGGTGCGGCTGGTGCGCGAAGCGGGCGCGAAGGAAGTGCACATGCGAATCAGCTGCCCGCCAACGATTTCACCGTGCTATTACGGCGTGGATACCCCGACGCGGGAAGAGTTGATTGCTTCGTCGAACACGCCGGAACAGATCCGCAAGTACTTGGGCGCGGACTCGCTGGGATACTTGTCGCTGGCAGGGTTGCGCCGGGCGGTGGATGACACCGAAGGGGATTTCTGCACGTCTTGTTATACGGGCGTGTACCCGACCGACTTGGTGCAACTGGAAGTGAGAGAAGAAAACGGCACGGCGAAGTTCAAGGAAGAAGTGACCGTAGAACGTGAAAGCTGACGCGGCGAAGATGAAAGCGAAAAAAGAGGAAGCGAAAGAAGCGGCTGCGCCGATGAGCACGCGGGTAAAGAGCGAGATCATCGCGTGGTTCTGGGTGATCCTGGCGTTCATGCTGATCAACGGCACATTGGGACAGGCGCGCGTGATTCCTTCGGGCTCGATGGAAAATACGCTGCTGATCGGGGATCACCTGATCATGAGCCGCGCGGGCTACGATGCGGGCATTCCGTTCACAAACCTGCATGTGCCGCTCTGGCGGAATCCGAAGCGGCAACAAATTATCATTTTCAAGCCGCCGTTTGATCCGACGCAGCCCGACTATGTGAAGCGCGTGATTGGATTGCCGGGTGACTTGGTGGACATCCGTGACGGAGCGGTATGGGTCAACGGAAAGAGGCTGCAAGAGAACTACACGATCGGCCCGTCTGAGCCCGCGCAACCGGGAACGGCGCCTCTCGGGTACAAGGACATCACGCTGCCTTACCGCGTGCCGGAAAACTGCTATTTCGCGATGGGAGACAATCGGGGGAATTCGTATGACAGCCGGTTCTGGGGCTGCGTGCCGCGCAAGGACATATTGGGCACGCCGGTGATCATCTATATGTCACTGGATGCGCCGAAGGATGCGTGGAATGGAGACATCGGAGCGCGATTCCTGGCGTATGCAAACGCGCTGATTCATCCCGGAACTGTGCGGTGGCGTAGACTGTTCCATGTGTTTTAAGCTGTAGGCGGCCCTGCCACACCCAGAGGGGGGCTGCGGTTTGAAGACCGATTCGACCGCCTGCCGTGTGACTTTTGACGAACAGCTCGTTTCTTGTGGCAGCTCAGGGCCCCAGAGGTCGTGAGCCGGCAAGCTGCATACACTCTTTGTAGCGCGATAAAACAGACCTTGAAGGCGGCTTACGATGAAATATGCCGACGCAGGAGTGAACATCGCTGTCGCCGACGACGCGAAGCAGCGCATCCGGCATCTTGCCAGCCGAACCTTTTCACCCGCGGTTTTGGGAGGAATCGGAGGCTTCGGCGCGCTCTTTGCATTGGACGGGAAGCGGTGGAAAGAACCTGTGCTGGTCTCCAGCGCGGACGGCGTGGGAACAAAGCTGAAGATCGCGACGGCCATGGGAGTGCATTCGACGGTGGGCGGGGACCTGGTCAATCATTGCGTGAATGACATTCTGGTGCAGGGAGCGGAGCCGCTGTTCTTCCTGGATTACCTGGCGATGGGGAAGTTGGAGCCGAACATAGTCGAGCAGTTGGTGGAGGGGATGAGCCGAGCGTGCCGAAAAGCGGGATGCGCGCTGATTGGCGGGGAGACGGCGGAGATGCCGGGCTTTTACCCGTTGGGCGAGTACGACTTGGCGGGATTCATCGTGGGCGCGGTGGAACGAAATAAAGTTCTAACGGGCAAAGCGGTGAAGCCGGGCGATACGCTGCTGGCATTGCCGTCGGCGGGGCTGCACACGAACGGGTACTCGCTGGCCAGGAAACTGGTGTTCGAAGTGGCGAAGCTGAAGCCGGACACGTATGTGGCGGAAGTGGGAAACAAGATCGGAGCGGAACTGCTGAAGCCGCACGTGTGTTACGCGCCGGCATTGAAGAATCTTGTGGCGCGGGGATGGGTGTCGGCGATGGCGCACATCACGGGCGGGGGGATTCCGGGGAATCTGCCGCGGGTGCTGCCGAGCGGGGTGAAAGCGATTATCGATTTGGACGCATGGCCGGTACCGCTGATTTTCAAATATCTGGCGAAGCTCGGAGAAATCGAGCCGGACGAGTTGCTGCAATCGTTCAACATGGGCGTTGGCATGATCGTGATCGTGCCCGCAGAGCACGTGAAGAATGCGGAAGCGGATTTAAAACGGCGGCGGGAGAAATTCTTTCGCATTGGGCGAATCGAACGCGGAGATACCGGTAAAGCGCGGCTAGTGTATTCCGGCGCGCTGAATTTGTAGTTTTTGTGACTCAGGCCGCGGCCTTTCTCTTGCGGCTCCAATACCACCACTGACATTCTTGCGCGGGAAGACGCGGGTTGCGCGCCTGAGCGACGGCGGCGTGGAAGGCATCGAGGACGCAGATGTCCTGATGCTGGCCGCTGAGGCGCTGGAGGCGGGCGTACATTTTCTTAGGGTCCTGCTTGGCAAGCTGGGTGACGGAACGGATGCCGAGGCGATCGAAGTCGCGGAGCATGGCGGGACCGACGGAGATCAGGTCGTGCAGGCGGCGTTCATTGGTCATGGGAGCACCCTTCTATTTCGCTTTACTTTCGCTGTAGGTCAAAACAGACTCTACCGCATTCCTGCTGTTTCGCTCAAGCGTTTTTTGTGAGGGCAAGATTGCTTTTTCTGGCAGTTGGCGCTGCGTCACTGGTTTTTGTGGTCGTCGGCTCGCCGAGCATTTCCTCGGCGCGTCGTTTGCCACAAAATCATGGGCCGCGCTGCCTTGACACTGCATGGGACCGGGGCTACACTACGTAGTTTTTAGGTGGCCCCTGGAGCCATCTAGGGGAGGGTTCACATGGATAAAAAGCGTCTGGAATACTACAAGAAGAAGCTGCTAACCCGCCGGGACGAGCTGGTGAACACCATTACCCGGACTGAAGAAGAAGGCCGTCAGGCCGACGACGACCCCACCGTCGACCTCGCCGACAAGGCCGCCAATTCCTACACCAAGGAATTTCTCTTCGGTCAGACCAGCAGCGATCGCAACATGTTGAATATGATCGACGAAGCTCTCAAGCGCATTCGCAGCGACGAATTCGGTCACTGCGCCATGTGCCAAGAAGAGATGCAGCAGAAGCGCCTGGACGCCGTGCCGTGGGCGAAACACTGCATCGCCTGCCAGGAAAAGATGGAAAAGGGCCTGCTCTGATGCCCACCGGAAGATAAGTAATCTATAAGATAGCTAACCGAAGTATACTAGAAGTGACCGCTTCCGGTGGACTTCGGCATGCCTACTCCTTCCTCGCGGACTGCCCTGCTCCAATGGCTTGAGAATCTCTCGGGCGCCCTCACCAGTGTCTGCTTCCCCGCGGGCTGCCGCCTCTGCGAGCAGCTTCTCACCGATGCCCGCCGCCTCCCTCTCTGCGACAACTGCCTCTCCTCCTTCCAGAAAATCCCGCCGGGAAGCTGCGCTATCTGTGGACAGCCCGGTACATTCGACCCGGAGTTTCCCAAGACACTTTCCTTCTGCCCCGATTGTCAGCAGCATAGATTCGCTTTTCAGCTCGCACGCAGCTATGGTTTCTACGAAGGGACCCTCGCTCGCGCCATAGTCCTTCTGAAACACGAACAAATTGAGCCGCTTGGCAGCTGGTTCGCTGGCCGTCTCGCCGAACTGGTTCAGAACGAACCTGATCGCCTAGCCGCCGACGTCATCGTGCCCGTGCCACTCCACCGTCAGCGTACTCGCGAGCGCGGCTTCAACCAGGTGGACCTATTTGGCCGCCCCTTGGCCAGACACCTCCGACTCCCCTACCGACCGGTTCTCTTAATGCGTTCTCGACCCCGACCCGAAAAGCACCTCCTTCGGAGCAATGAGCGATGGGAAGCGGTACGTGGCGCTTTTGCTATGCGCGAGGGTGGCCGGGTTGACAATCTACGAATCTTGCTGCTAGATGATGTAATGACGACTGGAGCGACTTTAGACGCGTGTTCACGCGCGTTACAAGAAGCTGGTGCCAAATCGGTACTGGGACTCACCATTGCCCGGGCTGGCCGGCAGGTTAGCTCCTTCGCCATAGACTCATAGCTTGAGGGACGCGCGATGAGCGCAAGACGACCGGAGGCCATTGACCCGCGAGGGCGACACTCCCTCGAAGCGGTGGGAGCGCTTGCGTCCAACCCTTCAGGAAGCATCGGTGGCCGTCACGTCTTTCCGCTCCCTCCTCAACGTGCTTCCCTGATGCAGGAACCTGTTCTGGTCCTGAATGCTACCTATGAGCCCATCAATGTTACCGCTGTGCGCCGCGCCATGGTGCTGCTCTTGAAGGGTGTCGCTCAGGCGGAAGAGCTGCACAACTCTGAAGTACACTCAGCCGCCCACTCTCACAAAGTTCCTTCCGTCATTCGCCTGCTGGCCTATCGCCACATTCCGCAGCAGAGCCGCGCTCTTTCCCGCAAGAATATTCTTCTGCGCGATCGCAATACCTGCCAGTTCTGCGGCAACGTCTTTCCGAGCTCGGAACTGACTCTCGACCACGTCATCCCCCGTTCGCGCGGTGGCCGCTCCTCTTGGGAAAACCTGGTGGCCTGCTGCTACCGCTGCAACAATGCCAAGGGTGACCGCACTCCCGAAGAAGCCGGGTTGCAGCTCGCGCGGCGTCCACGTCCCTTCACACTGCACACTTCGCGGCAGCTCATGCGGCTCATCGGTCATCGCGACGAACGTTGGCGTAAGTACTTGTTTTATTGAGGCTTACGATCCTTCAGCCGATTCATTTCGTCCCCCAAACCTTGGACAACCGGCTGAAGTCATTTTGAAGAAACCTTTTCTGCTGCCGTGCATCTAAACTGATAACGACCACTTCGAGGACACACCCCGGGAGGCAGCTAGGGTCCACACCCTAGCTGCTTCTCTCCTTTTAGGCCCACACATTGGGGGTTTTCTGCCGCCAAGAAACGACGACTCTATTTCCGGGCATTCACCTGCGCAAGTGCCTGCTCCGTCGCCATCAACAACGCTTCCGCTCCCACCGGCTTCCCGGTCGCTTGGATCATCCACATGTCCGGCGTCACGCTCCCCATCTTCGCCATGCGCTCGAACTCTGGCCCGATTGCACCCGCCTTCTTCATCTGCTCCTCCACCTGGAACGCGATCAAGTGCCCGATCGGGTAATCCGGCAGGTACAAGAAATCCTCAATCATGTGCGAGTACACGGCCAATAGAACCACATCCTTCTTGTCGAACACCGATGCGAAATACTGGTTCCAGATCTCCTTTGCGATCTCCACCGTCGCGTCACGCAACTGTTCCGCCGTCGCGCCGGGATGGTCGTACATCCAGTGCCAAACGCCCATATCCACCAGCGCCACGCCGCTGATTTCATAGGTGGTCCAGAAATCATTAAGCGTCTTCAGCGCTTCGCTCTGCGCATCCGGCGCGGCCAGGCCCAGCACTTCCAGGTCATGTCCCTGCAGCACCATCGCCAGTGCCTCCGTGAACGCGGTGTTCGGCACGCCCTCCAACAGCGTGTAATCGACCTCGTTCAGCGAAAAGGTCTGTTCCACGTTGTGTCCCATCTCGTGAACTGCGATGTTGAACCCCTTGTAGTTCATCCCGGTGCTTTCCACGCGGGTGCGCAAGTGCGCTTTCTCGCCACGCATTTCCGCGCCCATCGCATGACCCGATCCCCGCGCTGGCTCTACGATGATGTTGTCCGCCAGATATTGTGCCTTTCCCGGCGTGAACCCCAGTTTCACCAGCATATTCGGAATGTCTTTCCTGTACGTCTCCGCCGTGGGATACCTCTTCGAAACGATCGAGTCCAATTGCGCTTCCGTATAGGCTCCTCGCGCGCGGAATCCGTCATACCAGATATCAAACGGCTCTAGGGGCCGCCCCAGCCGCGCTTCGATCAGTTTTGCTACCTTCGGAACCAGCGGCGAGGTCACCACCTGCTCCAGCATCGCGCGCACCCGCCGCTCCGGAATCTCGCGATCTTCGTCGAATCGCCGCGCGATTAGCGTTGGCGCCGTTGGCGAGTACGGATCCACCTTTCTCGCGGCTTGATAGGTTTTCAGCAGCGTGGCATAGCGCGTTGCCGGTTCCGCTGCATTCGTGACTTTTATTTCCGTGGGTGGTGCGGCGTCGCTATCCTTTTGCGCTGCCGCCTTCACTTCATTCGTCCAAGGATTCCAATCGACATTGGGATTGTTGATGACCACCTCTGGGATCGTCTGCGTGATGATCCGCTCCATCACCTGCTGGATGGTGCGCTGTTTGGCCAGGCCCTGCTGCGCATCCGAATAATCCGCTTTGATTTCATCCCGGAGGTTCCAGTGGCTCAGCAACCGCAGCTTTGGCGGAAAAAGCCGCTGACCCTTCTGATCGACCAGGTGAAACATCCAAATGTTGTACTGAGAAATATAGGAATCCGCCTCCGAAGCCGCGCGCGCCAGTTCCAGATTCACCGCAGCGGGTATTCGCTTGGAAAAAATCCGCGCCAGCCGCACTTCGGCCCACTGACGCCGGCTCCAGTTCGGTCCTTGCGTGAGCCGCTCCTCCAATGTCGTTAGCGGAAAATTCAGCAGCACCACGAACGCCAGCTTGTTGTTGAAGAAATCGTCCACCACGTGCGCCGCGGGATCGTACCCGGCAAACAGTTCATCAAAGGGAAGGACCGGCCCCGCGTCAAGATCCGCCTGCTGGCGAAACTCCCGGTTGATTTCGTGCATGTGGCCGTCGAGTTGCTCGAGCAGCCGCTGGTAGCGATTGAACATGACGTCCAGCGTGGCCTGATTCCCCGCAAAATTGTTGCGGACGATCTCTTCGAAGGCCACCGCGTCGCCATCCTCGGCCCGCCAGAACTCCGCCACCTGGTGCAAGCCGCGTTCCAGTCGTGCCCGCTGGCCCTCGCCATATTTTGCGGTCAGTTCCAATTCCAGTTTTTCTTTTGCGCCCTTCATCCACGGCAGGGCTTGGTCGTGAACGGCAACGGAGAACATGGGTGTCTCCCGGCAAAAAGTTGTCACAGAAAACAGTGAAACACAGAATAAGGCACTCAAGAACAGGCGCATGCGGGCCTCCGGAAACTCCGCGGATCATGCTTTCGGAAACCGGAAATGAAATTCGCCTTCCGAATCAAATACGCCTTGCAATTGTACACCTGGCGCTGCGACATCATCGCACACGGTTGCTTCACCGCGTCCCCTTGCAAGCAGGACACGCTTCATTCCCATGGCCTGCCCTAAAATATGAGGAATAGACTTTCGGATTTGTCTGTTATTGGAACGGGCGCGTCAAACCGAGGTACTTCGCACCCCGGAAAAACTGTCCAGTGCCGAGGTCTCATCCGGGAATTCCGGAATAACCTGGTGAAGCTGCGTTACTTTCAGAATCTCTTCGACTCTTGGCGCGAGTCCCGCCACCTTCATCGCGCCGCCTTTTTTCACGACGCTCACGTAATTGCGCACGAGTTCTCCGATCCCGGAACTGTCCAGGTACTCCAGCCCGGTCAGGTTCAAAACGATGTTGGTCCTCCCTTTCTTCAGCAGCCCCTGAATCATTTCCCGAAACGCCTTCGATTCGAACGAAGTAAGACGCCCCGTCACTTCGACGAGAGAAATTCCTTCTGCATGCCGAACATTCACTGAAAAGGTCACAAGAACCTGGCAGCCTCCACGGTGACCTAAATTCTACAGTGAATCCCTCGGAAGGCAAGCCTCCTCAATTTCATGCGCCAGAAAGATTCTGCACTCTCTTCACTGCCGCATGACCACTCGCAACCCTCGCCGCCAGCTTTCGGCCAGCCCCACGCGAATAATCTCCAGCTCCGGCGACAAATATCTCAAGATCGTGTCCGTGGTGGGGTGGAAACGCAGCGCGGGCGCCACCAAATACACGATCGGCGGCGCGGCTTGGAGCTGCAAACCGGAAAAATATCCGTACCGCGCCAGGTCGCCCTGCGCTTGGTGGCGCCGGATTCGCACCCAATAGTCCGCTGCCTGCAGCGGCAAGTCTGGGTTCTCCGTCGCCTTCAGTTCCAGGATCGCCAGCCGTTTCGTTTTTGTCACCCCAAGCAAATCGAGAACCCCATGCTGCCCGCCCGCTTGTGCGAACACCTGCTCATATACGTGTTCCGGGTCTAAGGTGACATCCACCCGGCTCATGTCCTGCATCACCATTGACTGCAGCCACCGCTCCGCTTGCGCGCGATATAGCGGATGCTGCAGACTGCTCGCAAGCGGGTTGCGACAATTCTGCAGACTCAGCACCAATTGCTTCAGCCGATCCTCATTTCCTCTGCGCAACTCCTCCCAAGCGCCATCGCCCCCAAAATAGACTCGTCCATCCTGCCACCTCGCGAACGGCAACCCGCGGAAGCGCAGCACCACCTCCTGCTCCTGCGGAACAGCATGGGCGCTAATCGCTTCCGGCGCCAACGCCACAATCGCCGCAAGCGCTCCATCGGCACGGCCCTTCAGTAGCTCTGACTCCCTCCGTGGCACCAGCCAGCTGTTCACGTTTCCGTGACTGCAAGGATCCACACGTTCGACCCGCTCATACAGTGAGTTCAGCTCATAAATCTGTATCGACAGCCGGGGATTCAGCGCGCCCAACTGGTGCGCGAGCAAGCCGGACTTGCCCTCCGGCAAAATCAGCCGCAGAAACGACACATTTCCCTGACCGCCCGTCTGCCGCGCCCTTTCCAGCCACAACAACGCAAACGTCAGACTGCTCGCAACCGCATCCGGCGTTTCTCCTTCCGGCACCGCAAGAAACGCGCCACGCGCCGCGCCCTTCCGCGAAATTCCCCGCGCATACATGCGCGAAAGCGAATGCTCCAAATCCGCTGCGATCGAAAGCTTTTCTACCGTTTCGTCGGGAAATGTTTCCGCCAGAATGCGCCTCAACTGTTCGCAGAAGTCTTCCCGCGAAATCTCTTTCGGGCTGCGCTTGAAGTCCAGCCGCACGATCTCCAACCGCTCCGGCGCCGTCCGTCCGAAGCGCTCCACCGCCAGCACTACCCGCTCATCCGTTTGATCCGTGATCCCTAGGACCCGCCGCGTCACATTGCAGTTTTCCGCCCACAGATGCAGCAGCGGCTTCTCCCCCGCCCCACGCACTTCCCACGATACGGGCATTGTCGGCGTTATCCGACCGCCGCTCTCCCGGATTTCGATGGGGCCCGAGGCAAGCAACCTCTGCAGGCTGGCGCGCAGCTCTTCCCCAAAAACCATACCCTAATCTTAATCTAACTGTCTGATTAATACTTTACTGTTTTACGGCAGGCAATTGCAGAGACGAGACCCGCACGGCTGGTGCCTGCATGTTCCAGGCATTCGGCACGTGATCGAAAGAAATCTCAAACGCGCGCCGTTCTCCCGGGGCCAGTGCTCGTGCAGGGGTTCCGAGGACTCTCCGCGTTTCCCGCAGCACGACTTGATTCATGTCGTCCGAAAACTCCGTCGTGAGGCTCAACCCCAGCACGGGCTCGGTTCCGCCGTTGTACACTTCCCCATTCAAGATCGTTACTTCCTGGTGTAGAAAGTTCTCCGCTCGGCTCAACGCGATTTTCCCGATTTCGATCTTCTTTGCATACTCCTGCTCCGCCGGGCTCAGCTTCAGGATCACGGTTCCCTGCACCGATGTTCCCTTCTGGCTCTGCAGTGGCTCGAACAAAAACCACAAGCTGAGCAGAATCGCGACGCCTGCTACCGCAGCCATTCCGATGGTTACGGGAGAGACTTTCGTCTTGCTTCCGTGTGTTTCCGGATTCTGGAATATTCCTTGCATGAAAAGGCCCGCTTTGCCCGCTGCCGGGATTGGCCTAACGTCCTAGCGTCAACCGGTGGGCTAGCGGCTCCGGCAATCCTGCTGCCCGCATCCGTTCCTGAACCTGTCCAACATCATAGGGCACACGCCAAAATTCAATCGCATTGTGTTCCAGATCCGCGATCGCAAAGCTCGCTCGCGGATCACCGTCCCGCGGCTGCCCAACCGATCCCGGATTCAATAAATACCGTTTCTCTTTCTCGATCCGCAGCGCACAATGCAGTTCATGAGTCCGCGGATGCAGTTGCAGCACTTCCAGTTCGGAGTCTTGGTACGCGAAGCCGCCCTGGTGGTGCGTGTGTCCGTAAAATGTAACCTGCGAGGATGAATCCAGCAGCCCTTCGAGCGCTTGTGAAGGCGTAAAGACGTATTCATCTTCGTCTTGGAACGCGCCGTGCACCAGCATCAATCCTTCGGCTTCCAGGGGCCCTTGCGGCAAGGCCGCCAGCCAGTCCAGGTTCTCGTTTGAAAGCTGTGCCCGCGTCCAGTTCACCGCCATCTTCGCCACCGGATTGAAGTCATCCGTAGCCATCAATTCCGCAACCGCTTTGTCATGATTGCCCCGAATCGTCACTGCCCCCATCTCTCGAACCTGAGAGGCCACTTCATTCGGGTCTGGACCGTACCCGACCACGTCCCCCAAACACACCACGCGGTCCCACTTTCCCTCCACTGCTTTGAGGGAGGCTTGGAGGGCGGTCAAATTGGCATGGAGGTCGCTTAGGACTAAAGTTCGCATCATGTTTCCGCGCCGCGCCAAAGAGTATAGATGAACAGGGGGTGCGATGCACAACGCAAAGTGAACATTCCACAGGGTCTTTGCTCACACTCCCGCAATGTAAAACTGACATAAAAAATGCGCTGGCTCCGCGAAACATTTGCTTAATGCTTTTCGTCTATACCAGTGCAGCCGGTCTTCAGGTTGTGGGGATGGATGGAGATTTGGAAAAAAAAGACCCCGCGGTGGCACCCGCGGGGCCAATGACACACAGTTGTTCCGGCTCTTGACCAGGACGAAGAGGTGTCTCGTTCGCGAGGCTACTCTTCTCCCACCGGTGTGTCAACTCTTCCTTCCAGGCAACATGCTTCCGGTTGACTCAAACGTGGAAAGGATAATGATTCTAATGAAGAACAAATCGCTCCTGGCGAATCTCGTTCTCTTCGGTGCTCTCGCCGTTGCAGTACCTGTGTTCGCTAAACCGATGTCCGCCAATCTTCCGCTCACCCATAATGTCAAGGTCGGGCAAACCGAGCTGAAGGCTGGCGACTATCGCTTCCTCATCGACGGCAACCACATGACCATCCTCCTCGGCAAGAAGCAGGTCGCCGAAGCCGATGGCCGGTGGGAAGATCGTGATTCCAAGGCTCCATACAACAGCATCGTCTCGAACGCTGAAGGCAAACTCATCGAACTCCGCTTCGAAGGAAAGAAAAACGTTTTCGTATTGCCTCAGTAAGAGGAATCTCCGTGCACGCTAACCACGAGTTCCGAGGGAGGCTGTATTCTGTTCCAGCTTCCCTCCTTCTTTTCCTCTCAGGTGAAATCCTGAAATGGCAATTCCCTGCCGTTGCTGCCGGCGAGAAGCTGGCGCTTCTTGCGGCTGTCTTTCGCTCTGCTTTCTTGCCCTCTGCTCCTCAACTCATCCGCCGCTAACGGATCAACATACAATCCCCATAACTGTAGAACCGGTAGCGCGCCTCCACCGCGTGACGATAGGCCGCCAGAATATTCTCCCTGCCTGCAAACGATGCCACCAGCAGCAACAGCGTCGATTTCGGCAGGTGAAAATTCGTCAAAAGCATATCCACGATCCCGAACCTGTGCCCGGGAACAATGAACAATTCCGCTTCTCCGCGCCCGCTAAGCAGCTGCCTCGCCTCTCCTCTGGCGGCAGAACGCGCCGCCGCGTCTTCCAGCGCGCGCACCACCGTTGTGCCGACAGCCAGCACCGGCCGTTTCTCCTTTTTTGCACCGCAGATCTTCTCCATTACTTCTTCCTTGATCTCGTACGCCTCGGAGTGCATCTTGTGCTCTTCAACAATCTCCGTATGAATCGGCTGAAACGTTCCCAGGCCTACATCCAGCGTGACCTCGCACGTTTCGCATCCGCGCGCCCTGATCCGCTGCAGAATTTCTTCCGTGAAATGCAACCCCGCCGTCGGTGCGGCCACTGCGCCAGGCCGCCGCGCAAAAACCGTCTGGTAACGCTCGCGATCGCCTTCTTCGTCCGGCCGGTCGATGTACGGAGGCAGCGGCACGTGGCCAAGCTTTTCAATATTTGCCTCGATGCTGTTCTCGTTGTTGCTCTGGAAATGAATGGTCCGGAGACCCAGCTCGCCACGCGTCAAAATCTCCCCCTCGAGCTCGCCCGTTCCAAAGATGACGCGTTCTCCCAACTGCATCTTCCTCCCCGGACGCACCAGCGCTTCCCACCGGTTCTCTCCCACAAACCTGGTGAGAAATACCTCCACCTTCCCGCTCAAATGCTCCCGTGCTGTCTTCCGCGACGGGCGCTGGGCGTGAACTCCAGCCCGGCGTCCATAGAGTCGTGCGGGAAGAACCCGCGCATCGTTGAACACCAGCAGCTCGTCGCCGCGAAGCAGCTCCGGAAATTCGGCAAATCGTCGGTCTTCCCACCGTCCGCCCTTGCGGTCCACCAACATCATTTGCGACGCGTCACGCTCGGCCAGCGGACGCTGGGCGATCAACTCTGCGGGAAGCTCGTAGTCGAACTCATTCACTTTCATATTGATCTAGCCCAACTATAGCAAAGCGGCAGACGTAGGACCCAAAATAGCCTGAATGGGGAATACCCTCCTAGACCGATAGCTGATGTTAAGGCTGTTAGATAGTTCGTATTGAACAGATTCAAAAGGATTTATTTACTCTACGCATCCGCGAGAAATAATACTTGACAAGCGCACGCTCATATTTTATGATTTCATCGATATCACTGATGGAGGATATCCTATGAGAACTTCACTTAGCCGCTTTGAACCTTTTCGCAGTACCTCCTCGATGCAGGATCAGATCAACCGCTTCTTCAACGAGGCCTTTGATCGCTCCTCGGAAGAGGCCAGCTTGACGCCCTGGGCGCCGGCCGTCGACATCTATGAGACGGAGCAGGCGCTTGTCGTCAAGGCCGACCTTCCAGACATTAAGCCGGAGGACCTCGACATCCGTGTCGAGAACAACATCCTCACCATTCGCGGTGAGCGCAAGTTCGAGAAGCAGGTCAACGAGGAGAACTACCTGCGCGTGGAGCGTTCCTATGGTTCGTTCAGCCGCAGCTTCTCCCTGGCCAACAGCGTGAACGCAGAAGCGATCCAGGCCGACTACAAGAATGGCGTCCTGACGCTCAATATTCCCAAGCGCGAGGAGGCCAAGCCCAAGCAGATCAAGGTTCACGTTGAGGGCCCGGCAATGGCTGCTGCAGCCGCAAAGTAATCCGTGAGAGGTACAGGCGGCAAAAGCCGTCGTGGGATAGCATAGAGGGGCTGGCTCAGTGCCGGCCCCTTTTCTATAGGGATTTTTCCAAAAGAGGGAACTATGTTGCGATTTGACAAAATGACGGTGAAAGCGCAGGAGGCGCTTCAGGAATCTCACGAAATTGCGGCGCGTCACGAAAACCAGTCCGTGGAACCTCTTCATCTGCTTGCTGCTCTCGTTCAGCAGCAGGATGGCGTCGTGCCCCCCCTGCTGGCTCGCCTTGGCATACGCAGCGAATTGCTCTCCCAGGACATCGAGCGCGAAATTGGCCGTTTGCCTAAGGTGCAGGGCTTTGCCCAGCAGCATCTTGGCCGCGCCCTGAACGACGTTCTCGAAAGCTCGTTTGACGAAGCCACAAAATTCAAGGATGAGTACGTCTCCACCGAGCATTTGTTTCTCGCCGTTGCGGGAGCGGATCGCGATCCTGCCGGCAAGCTCCTGAAAAAGCATGGTGCGTCCCATGAAGCCATTTTGCAGGCCCTCGCCGGCGTGCGTGGCAGCCAGCGTGTCACCTCGCAGAACCCGGAGACCACTTACGCTGCACTCGAAAAATACTCCCGCGATCTCACCGATCTCGCCCGCCGTTCCAAGCTCGATCCCGTCATCGGCCGCGACGAAGAAATTCGGCGTGTCATGCAGATTCTTGCTCGCCGTACTAAAAACAATCCGGTTCTTATCGGTGAGCCCGGGGTCGGCAAGACCGCTATTGTTGAAGGCCTCGCACAACGGATCGTCTCCGGTGACGTTCCGGACGTCCTGAAAACCAAAAGGCTGGTCGCCCTGGACCTCGCCGCTCTCGTCGCTGGCGCGAAGTACCGCGGCGAGTTCGAAGATCGTCTGAAAGCGGTGCTCAAGGAAATTTCTGATGCCGAAGGCCAGATCATCCTCTTCATTGACGAATTGCACACCGTCGTCGGTGCCGGCGCCGCCGAGGGGTCCATGGACGCCTCGAACATGCTCAAGCCTGCCCTTGCCCGCGGTGAATTGCGCGCCATCGGTGCCACGACCCTTAATGAATACAAGAAGTACATCGAGAAGGACCCTGCGCTCGAGCGCCGTTTCCAGCCGGTGCTTGTCAGCGAACCGTCAGTCGAAGATACCATCGCCATTCTTCGCGGCCTGAAAGACCGCTACGAAGTCCACCACGGCGTGCGCATTAAGGACGCGGCCATCCTCGCCGCCGCCACCCTCTCGCACCGCTATATCTCCGATCGTTTTCTTCCGGACAAGGCCATCGACCTCATCGATGAAGCTGCCGCCAGCCTGCGCATGCAGATTGATTCTCTGCCCACGGAAATCGATGAAATAGAACGCCGCATCCTACAGCTCGAAATTGAGCGCCAGGCTCTGCTGAAGGAAACCGATGCGCACTCCATCGAACGCCGGGCGCAGATTGAAAAGGAACTCGCCAAGCTTCGTGAGGACTCCAGCGCGCGCAAGGCCCGCTGGCAAGCCGAAAAGGAAGCCATCTCCAAAATCCGCAAGCTCAAGGAACAGATCGAGCTATTGAAAGCCGAGGCCGATCGTTACGAGCGCGCCGGCGATCTTGCCAAAGTCGCCGAAATCCGCTACGGCAAGATCGCCCAGGCCGAGCGCGAAGCCCAGCAAGCTCAGGAGCGTTTTGCGTCCATGCAAAAGGACGTGCGTATGCTCAAGGAAGAAGTCGACGAAGAAGATATCGCCAAGCTCGTCAGCAAGTGGACCGGCATCCCCGTGGGCCGTTTGCTCGAAGGCGAAGCCCAGAAACTCGTCCACATGGAAGAGCGGCTCCGCCAGCGGGTCGTCGGCCAGGACGATGCTCTCGCCCGCGTGGCCAACGCCGTTCGCCGCAGCCGCGCCGGCCTTTCCGACGCCAAGCGGCCCATCGGTTCCTTCATCTTTCTCGGGCCCACCGGTGTCGGCAAGACCGAGCTTGCCCGCGCGCTTGCCGAATTCCTGTTCGACGACGAAAAGCTCATGATCCGCATCGATATGTCCGAGTATATGGAGAAACACACTGTCTCCCGGCTCATCGGTGCGCCTCCGGGCTATGTCGGCTACGAAGAAGGTGGTCAACTCACCGAGCAGGTGCGGCGTCATCCCTATTCCGTCATTCTCTTCGACGAAATCGAAAAGGCGCACCCGGACGTGTTCAACGTCCTGCTGCAGATACTGGAGGATGGACGGCTCACCGATGGCAAGGGCCGTACCGTCGATTTCCGCAATACGGTTCTGGTGATGACCAGCAACGTCGGTTCTTCCGCCATCTATGAGCTTGCCGGCAAAGATCCCGAACGCGCGCGCAAGGAGGCTATGGATGCGCTGCGCCAGTCGTTTCGGCCGGAGTTCCTCAACCGCATCGACGAGATTGTGATCTTCAATCCGCTCGGCAAGGAACAGCTCGAGCGCATTGTCGTTCTCTTGCTCAAGAGCGTCGAAAAACTCCTGGCGGAGCGTCAGATCACTTTGGAGCTCACGCCTGCGGCCAACGAGCTGCTCCTCCGGGAAGGCTTCGATCCAGCCTATGGCGCGCGTCCGTTGCGCCGCACCATTCAACGGCTGATCCAGGATCCCCTTGCCTTGCAAATCCTCGAAGGCGCGATCCTGCCCGGCGATCACGTTCGCGTCGACCGCGACGGCAAGAAAGACGTTATGCGCTTCGAGCGCGTGCCTGCAAAAAAGCCCGCGGCTGCGGCGACGCAGTAATGGTGTTTTCGCAGGCGGAGAGCGCTGCAGCTTGACGCTTTTTCGCCCGACTTTTGGACTGATTTTTCCGACAGGAAGGTTGATTGCATGAAAGTGCTTCGTACCGGTGCCATTCTCATTCTTCTCAGCGTCTTGCTGGTGATTGCTGGCGGCGCTCTCGGTGGGCGCGGGGGCATGCAGATTGCCCTCGTCATCGCCATCGTCCTGAACTTCGTTTCCTACTTTTTCTCAGACAAGATCGCTCTGGCATCCAGCGGCGCACAGCCGGTCACGCGCGAGCAGCTTCCGCGTCTCTATCAGGTGATGGAGCGTCTTGCGGCCAAGGCCAAGATTCCGGTCCCGAAACTCTACGTCGTGCCGGACGCCGCACCCAACGCCTTCGCCACCGGCCGCAGCCCGAGTCATGCGTCGGTTGCTGTCACCCAGGGCCTTCTGCAGATCATGAACGACGACGAACTCGAGGGCGTCATCGCCCACGAACTCTCTCACGTTCGCAATTACGACATTCTAACCAGCTCCATTGCCGCCACCATTGCCGGCGCGATCACTTACATGGCGCAGATGGGTAGGTGGGCGATGCTGTTCGGCGGCTTCCGCGGGAGTCGCGACGACGACCGGGGCGGAGGCGGACTCTCCGCTCTCCTGATGATCTTTCTCGCGCCCTTCGCCGCGCTTCTTCTCCAGCTCTTTCTTTCCCGCACCCGCGAATATGCCGCGGACGAAACAGGCGTTCGCATGGTCGGTCATCAGCAGGGTTTGATCAGCGCTCTCGAAAAGCTCGGCGCATACAATCGCCGCATTCCCACCTCCGCCATCTCGCCGAGCACCTCATCCCTCTGCATCGTGAGGCCTCTCTTTGGCGGAGGCACACTGAACTCTCTCTTTAGCACGCATCCCCCTCTAGAGGATCGCATCGCCGCTCTAAAGCAGATGGTCATTGCGCCGATCCGGTAAGGCGTACTTGAGACTCCATCGGTCTTACCTTATGCGGACTGCAGTTCTTCATCTGATGTGCAGCAAACGTTCACGTCGTGGTAATCTTTTCCGGTCCTAGTCCTCAGTCTCTCGAAAAAACTTTGCAGCTGACAAAACTAATCCATTTTTATTCAGTTACTTAGGCCTCCCCTGGCGGCTGGTTTCCATTTGGAGTGCGAAGTGCAGTGCTTATCTGCGAATTCAGTCTTTTAGCAGCAGGGGCTGGGGGAGTCACAGCATGAGCTGTCGTGATACTATCCATTTGATCTGTATGTACTTAGAGGGAAAGCTTTCTCCCGCAGTGCAAGCGGAGATTGAGGGCCACCTCACCTCCTGCCCAGATTGCCACCTTGTTTTGGAAGCGGCCACGAGCACCCTTGATCGCTATTTCAATCCCACCAAAGTGGTGCCAGACTCTAGAGCGGCTTAGGTTCTTGCCGGTAATCCATTTTCCTTGAAAGAGTTAAAGTAGGGGACACGATTCGGTGTGCGAGTCCTTTTTGTTTTGGTTCTGGCCTTATTCCTCAGCCCACACCTGAATTAAAATCCTGCAAAATTTACTTCGCTTTGGCGTAAGGAGTAATCTTTACTGGGTCTAGTACTTTTGATAACAGCTCGATATACCTCTCATAGCTACCCTAACCCTTTTTCTTTCTTAAAATTACGGTCTCGACCTCCATTTCACTCACTTTGGCTCCCAAGGTGCCCTTTTTCCACAGCACAGGGCGTAACCGCCAAAAGGAGATGATGTCCATGAGTGAGCTTCAGGAACCCAATATTCAAAGCAGTGAGGCTGTACCCCGCTGGGTAGGCCTCGCTGTCGCCGCTCTGGGAGCAATTTCGTTGCTTGGGCTGGGCGTGAGCTTGAGTGCATTGAATCAGTCAAAATCCGCCGAGTCCATCCAGGCTTCGTTGAAACAGCAGAATGATCTTCTATCTCAACGCCTGGTTAAGTCCGATGAGCAGGCCCAACAGATGCAGAGCGACCTCAAGGTCGTCACGGACAAGCTCAACGTTACCGAGGAAGACCTGCAGAAAGCTCGCCAACTGACCAAAGCTTCCGCGGCTGCTTACAGCAAGAAGCTCAATGGCCTCGAAACCAACGTCAACACCAAGCTCGCCACGAAAGCCAACACCGAAGATGTCAACAAGCTGGGCAGCGACGTAACAGGCGTGAAGAACGACTTGGAAGACACCAAGGGCAAGTTGGAGCGGGCTACTGGCGACATGGGCGTCATGAGCGGCCTGATCGCGCGGAATCACGACGACCTGGAGGAGCTGAAGCGCCGGGGCGACCGCAACTACTACGAATTCACCATCCAGAAAGCCAAGACCCCGGAGCACGTCGGGCCAGTGCAGCTCACGCTGAGCAAAACGGATCCAAAAAAGTCTAAGTACACGATGACGGTACTGGCGGACGACAAGTCCGTCGAGAAGAAGGACAAGACCGCAGGCGAACCCGTGCAATTTTACGTTAAGGGTACTGCCCGCTATTCTCCCTACGAGATCGTTGTGTTCGATGTCGGCAGGAACCAGGTGACTGGGTACCTGTCCACGCCGAAGTCCGCCGGGGCAGCTACTGCCGCAAGCAATACGTCTGGACAGTAATCTTATCGGCCGGACCGCGAAGACAGGCTCGGTTCTTGAGAGAGCACAGGGAAAGGGAGGATCGCAAGATTCCTCCCTTTTCGTTTCTTAAGTCGCAAAGGGATTCGTGAAGCCATTCCATGGCGGACGAGCGCTGGACTCAATCGTGCGTGTGTGCCACCCTAAGAGTCAACTGGCGGAGTAAAATTAGGAAGCAAATTATCAGGGTGGAGGAATATGAAAGGCAAATTTGCAGCAATTCTGGCTCTTTTACTTTGCTCAGCAGCATTCACTTTCGCCGCCGATGGCACCTGGACGGGGTATATCTCCGACAGCCATTGTGGGGCGAATGGCGCGAAGGCCGGCCACAAAGAGTGCGCGGTCAAATGCGTGAAAGAACACGGCGCGAAGTACGTTTTCGTGGATGACGCGGACCATAAGGTCTATGCCATCGACGCTCAGGACAAAGTCGCCGCTCACGCGGGCGATCACGTCACCGTGAAGGGCACGGTCGAGGGCGATAACCTGAAGCTCGCCAGCATCGAAATGGCCAAGTAAGGCACGCCTCAATCCGTTTCATTCTTGTGGGCAGGACTTCGGTTCTGCCCATTTTGTTTTTTGTGCCGGCTTCCATTTCCGCTACGATAATTCTTCCCCTATGACTACGACCCTCCTCCATGTTGGCCGTGCCTTTACCCCCACAAGCGAGCTTCGCGATACTGGAATTCTCTGGCGTGACGGGGTGATCGAAACCGTAGCCCCTCGCAGTTCCATCACTTTGCCCGCCGGCGCACGAGAAATCGTGGCCACGGACAAAATCGCCGCACCCGGCTTCATCGATGTTCATATTCACGGCGCCGGCGGCCATGACGTTATGGAAGGCACGGAAGAAGCCCTACGCGCGATCTCTTGCTTGATCGGGTCGCACGGCACGACTTCCTTTGTGGCCACCACCATTACTGCGGACCCTAACGAAATCTGCAAAAGCAGCGAAGGTATCGCGCGCTTCATCGCCCTTCAACATCACAAAAACCAGCCGGGCGCCGAGATTCTTGGTATTCATTACGAGGGGCCGTTCATCAGCCCGGTGCGCCGCGGCGTTCATCCGCCCGAGTGGCTCAAACTGCCTTCCGCCGAACTGCTGGAGAAATTCGTTACCGCAGCCCACGGCAACGCCCTGATTCTCACCATCGCTCCCGAGCTTCTCGGAGCCATGCCCTGCATTGATGCAGCCCGAAAGTCCGGCATGGTTGTCGGCATAGGCCACACAGATGCGACTTATGAGCAGACGCGCGCTGCTCTAGCTCGCGGTGCTCACCATGCCGTCCACACCTACAACGCCATGCGCCCCTTTTCCCACCGCGACGCCGGGGTGATCGGCGCAGTCCTCACTTCTCCGGAAATCACCGCGGAACTCATCGCCGACGGTGTGCATGTCGACGAAACAGCCATGCGTCTCTTGCTCCAGGCCAAAGGCGCGGGTGGGGTCATCCTGATCAGCGACGGCATCTCCGCGACCGGCATGCCCGATGGAAAATATATTCTCGGGGGCTTCGAGGTCACCGTCAGCGGAGGCGTGTGCCGCAATTCGGAAGGCAAGCTGGCCGGCAGCACACTCACACTGGACCGTGCCCTCCGCAATATCGTGAATCTTGGCGTTTCTCTCGGAGATGCGCTGCGGATGCTGACGCTTAATCCCGCCACGCTTCTCGGCATCGCGCACAAAAAAGGCACGCTTCGCCCGAACGCCGACGCCGACGTCGTCCTGCTCGATGAATCCCTGGAGGTTACCCAGGTCTTCACCCGTGGACGGCCTGTCTAGCGAGGATTGCTCTGCAACTTACTTGTTTAGGGGAATCTTCAATTCGTCGGCGAGTTGCTGCGCGTCGAAGGGGCTGCACGCAAAGTAGCGCTCCCCCACCTTCAATGTGGGCAACTTTCGCCTGCCGTCATTTGCGCGGAGTACGATTTCCTCGCCTTCCGGATCTTCCTCAATCTTGACTTCCTGAAACTCCACGTCGCGTTCTTTCAGGAAAGCCTTGACCCGCCGGCAATCCGGGCACCACTCTGTGCTGTAAATCGTGATGGGTTCCATGCTTCACTCCGCAGGATTAGATGTTCGAAGGGTTTGCTTCGTCGCACACGGAGATTCTATGTGGGAATTGTGCCTCAGTGAGATTCCACGGAACCGCCGCGGTGTTTGCGTGCCACGTGGATGCGGATAACGGACCGCGCCAGTGCCACGCTCGCCCGGTCCCAGTCAATATTCGTGTCATTCGAAGCCAGGCGCTTCTCCGCGCGGGCCTTGGCCGCTTCCGCCCGGTTTAGATCGATCTCTTCGGCGCGCTCCGCCGTTTCCGCTAGAAGGGTGACGCGGTCCGGCAAAACCTCTGCGAATCCCCGAATCACCGCCAGCGAAATCGGCCGGCTGGCAGTAGCCTTGCGATAACTCAGTTCGCCGATCCCCAGTTCCGTCATCAGCGGCGCGTGCCCCGGCAATATGCCCAGAGCTCCGTCCCGACCGGGCATGGTCGCCTCCACCACGGTTTCCCGCAGTAGTTGCCGCTCCGGCGTCACCACGACCAGTTCGATGGCTTCAGGAAGCATCTTCTCCCTTTTCCTTAAACGCTCGCCTTCATCTTCTCGGCTTTCTCCAGCACTTCCTCGATCGTGCCAACCATGTAAAACGCCTGCTCTGGAATATCGTCGTACTTGCCTTCCACGATCTCCTTGAAGCTGCGCACTGAGTCTTCGATCTTTACGTATTTGCCTTCGAGTCCCGTAAACTGTGCCGCCACGAACATCGGCTGTGACAGGAACTTCTCAATGCGCCGCGCGCGGGCCACCGTCAGCTTGTCTTCGTCCGAAAGCTCTTCAATACCCAGAATCGCGATGATGTCTTGCAGGTCCTTGTAGCGCTGCAAGACCGACTTGACACCTCGCGCCACCGCGTAGTGCTCTTGCCCGACGACGCGCGGATCCAGAATCCGCGAACTGCTCGCTAGCGGATCCACCGCCGGATAAATACCCCGCTCCACGATCTGCCGGCTCAGGTTGGTCGTGGCATCCAGGTGGGTAAACGTTGCGGCCGGCGCCGGGTCCGTGTAGTCGTCCGCAGGCACGTAAATCGCCTGCACCGACGTGATCGATCCGGTCTTCGTTGAAGTAATGCGTTCCTCTAACTCCCCGATTTCCGTGTTCAGGTTCGGTTGGTATCCCACCGCGGAAGGCATGCGGCCCAGCAGCGCCGATACTTCCGACCCCGCCTGCACAAACCGGAAAATATTGTCGATGAAGAGCAGAACGTCCAGATGTTCCTGGTCCCGAAAATATTCCGCGACCGTCAATCCCGTAAGGCCCACACGCAAGCGCGCTCCGGGCGGTTCGGTCATCTGCCCATAAATCAGCGCCGCGCGCGATTTATCCGGCTGCCCTGGCACAATGACTCCCGAGGCCTGAAATTCCAGGTACAGGTCGTTGCCTTCGCGCGTTCTTTCTCCCACGCCTGCGAACACCGACACGCCGCCATGTTTCATCGCGACGTTGTGGATCAATTCCTGAATCAGAACGGTTTTTCCCACGCCCGCTCCGCCGAACAATCCGATTTTCCCGCCCTTCAAAAAGGGCTGGATCAGGTCGATCACCTTGATTCCCGTCTCGAACATTTCCAGCGTCGTCGACTGGTCGTCCAGGGCTGGCGACGGCCGGTGAATGGGGTAAAACGTGTCCGTCATGACCGGTCCTAACCCGTCTACGGGTTTGCCCAGCACGCTCAGCACGCGCCCCAGTGTTGCGCGTCCCACGGGCACCTCGATCGGCTTGCCCGTATCAAACACCTTCATCCCGCGGACCATGCCTTCCGTCGGCTCCATGGCCACCGCGCGCACGCGCCCTTCGCCCAAGTGCTGTTGCACTTCCGCCGTCACGTCCAGCGGTTCCGGCAGGTTGTACCCCTCGCTCGTGATCCGTACGGCGTTGTAGATCGTCGGCAAATGTCCGGCCTCGAACAGAATGTCCAGCACAGGCCCGATGACCTGCACCACGTGTCCCACTGCTGCGTATTGCTCTACCATGTCGACTCCTCTAATTCCGAAACGTGACTCGTGATTTGTGATTCGTGACTCGTGGGTCTCCAATACCATTGAGTTTGCCACGCAGCGCCCGGCCAAGTGCGTTAATCAATTGGCCAACGGACTCACAGTGCAAATTGAAGTCTTCAAACTCTTCTCGTGTAATGCGCCCTAAATCACCACTCAACAGCATGAAATGCCTCGTCTCTTCCAATTCTCCGCGGGCAATTTGCAAGGATCTCAAGAGTTCGCGAGTTGTCCCTCTGCCAAAACCCTCTGCAACATTTGCCGTGACCGAACTTGAAGATCTCCTCACCTGGGCAACGATGCCGAATTGATCGGATCGTGGAAACTTTTCTGTCAGCCGAAACACCTTCAGGGTCAGCTCGTGAGCTCGCTGCCAAACCGTCAATTCGCGAAAGGATTTTAGTTTCACAAGTCACGAGTCACAAGTCACGAATCACGCCGTAACCGCCGCGCCGCTGATAATCTCAATGATCTCCTTCGTGATGGCTGCCTGCCGAACCTTGTTCATGTGCAGCGTCAACGCCTCAATGACATCGCCCGCGTTCTGGGTCGCCGCTTCCATCGCCGTCATGCGCGCCGCGTGCTCTGCCGCTGACGATTCCAGCAGCGTGCGGAGCACTTGCGTTTCGACATAACGCGGCAGCAATCGGTTCAGAATCTCCTGCTCCGGCTGCTCGTAGATATAGTCGATCTGGGCGGCCGCAGCCTCGGCCTCGCTTGTTTCGCCTGCTTCAATTTGCTCCACCGGCAGCAGCTTTTCGGTGACCAGATTGGGGGCAAGAACGTTCTTGAATTCGCTGAACACGGTGTACACCGCGTCGACCTTTTCCTCCGCGTACAGCGCCGTGATCAGGTTTGCGATTTCCCGCGCAACCCCAAAGTCCACGCGCGCCAGCACATTCACGTATTCGCCCGCAAACTCGACGCCCGCCTTGCGCAGGGCGTCGCGCGACTTTTTGCCAACCGGAATCACCGCGATCTTCTTCCCTTGCTTGCTGCGGAAGAACTTGACTGCCTCTTTCATGATGTTCGTGTTGAACGCTCCGGCCAGGCCGCGTTCGCCCGCGAGCACCAGCACCAGAATCCGCTCTTCCGGCCGCTTCGCCAGCAGCGGGTGCTGCGGGGACTCGATCCGCGCCATCGTGGAGCGCAGCACGCGCAACAATTCCTTTGCAAACGGCCTGGCGGCCAATGCCGCCTCTTGCGCCCGCCGCAATCGCGCTGCCGACACGAACTTCATCGCGCGCGTGATCTGCTGCGTGTTCTTCACCGAACGGATGCGGCGCCGAAAATCGAGTAAGGTGGCCATGGATTCTCGTTATCCGACGCTCTTAGTGCGCTCCCGCCGCAATCGCCGCCGTGAAGCGGTCCTTGAACGCATCCAGCGCCGTCTTGATGTCCGCCTTGATATCGTCATCCAGCGCCTTCTTTGTCGCGATCTCCTTCAGCACGCCGGCGTAATTGGCTTCCGCGAACTGCAGAAACTCCTTTTCAAAGCGCCGCACTTCGCTGACTGGAATCGAATCCAGCCCGCCGCTCGTAGCCACGTAAATTGCCAGAACCTGCTTTTCAGCCGATAGCGGAACGTATTGATCCTGCTTCAACACTTCCGTCAAGCGCTGTCCGCGCGCCAACTGCGCCTGTGTCACCTTGTCCAATTGGTCGGAGCCGAATTGCGCGAAGGCGGCCAGGTCGCGGTACTGCGCCATGTCCAGCCGCAATGTCCCGGCCACCTGACGCATAGCCTTGATTTGCGCGTTCCCCCCCACGCGGCTTACAGAAATGCCTACGTTGATGCCTGGACGGATGCCCGCGTTGAACAGGTCCGCTTCCAGATAAATCTGGCCGTCCGTGATCGAAATCACGTTTGTCGGAATGTATGCCGAAACGTCGCCTGCCTGCGTCTCAATGACCGGCAAGGCCGTCAGCGAGCCGCCACCCAGCTTGTCGTTTAATTTCGCGGCGCGTTCCAGCAACCGTGAGTGGAGATAGAAAACGTCACCCGGAAACGCCTCGCGTCCCGGCGGGCGGCGCAGCAGCAGGGAAATTTCGCGATACGCCTGCGCGTGCTTCGAAAGATCATCGTAAAACGCCACCGCGTGCCGTTTGCTGTCGCGGAAATATTCTCCCATCGCGCATGCGGCATACGGCGCGATGTACTGCAGCGAAGCCGGCTCCGCCGCCGAAGATGCCACGATGATCGTGTAATCCATTGCTCCCGCGTCGGTCAAGGTCTTGATGACCTGCGCGATGGTCGAGCGTTTCTGCCCGATCGCGCAGTAGATGCAGATCATGTCGCTGCCCTTCTGGTTGATGATCGTGTCCAGAATGATGGCGGTTTTCCCTGTTTGGCGGTCGCCGATGATCAGCTCGCGCTGGCCTCGCCCGATCGGAATCATCGAGTCAATCGCTTTAATCCCCGTCTGCAAGGGCTCGCGCACCGGCTGCCGGTCCAGCACGCCCGGCGCAAGCCGTTCCAGGGGAATCCGCTCCTTCGCCGTGATGGGGCCCTTGTCATCTTCCGGCTCGCCCAGCGGATTCACCACGCGCCCAACCACCTCTTCACCGACCGGCACGGACATAATCGTGTTCGTGCGCCGGACTGTGTCGCCTTCCGCCAATTCCGACGATTCCCCCAGCAGCACCACGCCCACTTCCTCTTCTTCCAGGTTCAGCGCGATTCCAAAAATGTTGTGGGGAAACGCCAGCATTTCGCCGTACATTGCCCTTTCCAGCCCATGGACGCGCGCAATCCCGTCGCCCACGCTGATCACCGAGCCGACCTCGTCCACCGACACGGTCTGCTCGTAATTCGCGATCTGCTCGCGCAGAATCTTGCTGATTTCGTCCGCCTTGATGTTTGCCATGCCCGCTCCGTTCCCGAATGCTTATTCTGCGGTTAGCCGCGCCCGCAACTGGTTCAACCGGTTCTGCACCGACCCGTCATAGATTGTGTCCCCGATTCGCACCACCGCTCCGCCCAGCAGCCGCGGCTCCAGCGAGTATTTCGGCTGAATCTTTTTCCCCGTAAGGTGTTCCAGCGTCCCCACCAGCACCGTCTTCTGCCCGTCGTTCAGCTCCACCGCGGACGCCACTTCTGCCTCCGCCACGCCCTGCCGCTGCCGCAGAACCCGCTCAAACGATGCCACGATTTCCGGGAAAAGCTGGATCCGCTGGTTGTCCACGATCACAAACAGGAAATTCCTGATGATCTTGCTCGATCCCATCTGCGCCGCCAGCTTCTCGATGACCTCGTGCTTTGCTTCCCGCGTTACCGCCGGACTGGCCAGAAAATTCCGCAGTTCCGCCGACTCCGCGTACGCTGCCCCGAATTCCGCCAATTGCTTCCCCGCGGGTTCGGCAGCTCCCTGTTCCAGCACGACATCCGTGAGCGCAGTCGCGTATTGCAGGCTCGCCGACTTCAATTCGGCCTCCCTTGCAGGCTCTGTACGAAATGATTGATCATCGCTTCCTGCACCGCCGGCGTCATTTGCTCTGACACCAGCGATTCCGCCCGGTCGACCGCCAGCCTTGCCGCCAGCGCCTTCAGCTCCACGCGCGCGGCGTGCTCCGCCGCTTCTATTTCCGCTTTCGCCGCAAGGCTGATCCTTTCAGCATCGATTCTCGTCATCGTCCGCAGCCGTTCCAGCTCCGCGGCGGCTTCCTTCTGCGCCTGGGCCCGGAACTCAGCCACTTCCTCCTCCAGGCTCGCTATCTTCACGGCCGCTTCCCTTAACCGCCTCTCGGCCTCGCCCTTTGCCGCTGCCGCCTTCGCGATTGCTGCGGAAATGATGTCTGCAGTTCTCCGGAAGTACGGACGTCCGTACTCGCGGGCGACATACACGAGCACCACGGCGAGGATGACGAAATGAATCCACTTGAAGAACGTCCCGGCGGGTTGTTCCGCCGAGCTGCCCCCTTCTTCCGCGCAGCGCGCCACCGTCGCCATCGCCAACAGCATCGCCGGTGCAAGCATTCCTCCCAGGATTCTCAGGCTCCGTTTCATCGTGCCTCTCTCGCGGGACTTCCCGTTCCCGGCGGCACTTGCAGCACCCGCCCCGCGATCTCCACCGCCAACTGGGATGCGCTCACTTCGATATCCTTCTTCGCCGCTTCCAACTCCCCTGCTACGCTTTCCTTTGCCTTGTTCACTTCCGCGGACGCCTTGCTCCGCGCATCCTTCAGAAACGCTGCCCGCTCGTCCAGCAGCCTCTTCCGCTCGGCTTCCTGTTCGGCGTACACCTTGGCCTTCGCCTTCTTCAGGGCCTCCTCGTACTGCCTCATTTTTTCGGCCGCCGCCGCTTGCGCCGCTTCCGCGGATTTGTGCGCGCCCAGCGTTCGCGCTTCGCGTTCCGCCATCACCTTCAGAAGGGGTTTGAAGAATAAGGATCGTAGAATGAAGTATAAAACGAGGACGATCAGGGCGACAGGCACAGCCCGCAGGAACAGTTCCCCAATTTGGTGAACTAAGTCGCTCATTTGGTTGTGTCGCCTAACGCTTCAGGTGGGCAGCCACGCCGACTCCCCCGACCCGGTAAGAGCGTACAGCGGGCTTCACGCTGCCTCACAGAACCACTACTTATAACATTCGCCGCGACTTGGGTCAACGATACCCGTGGTCCTCCGATAACCCCGTTTGCCAGGCATCAGAAAGTAGGGTGCATATAGGAAATAAGGATTATTGACGCAGAGCGGCGCGAGTGTCGGGTAATTTTTTTCTGTCACTGCTTCATGTAATGAAGCGCAACACATCCTGATTTAAAGATCTTTGACTCAACCAGTTTCAATTGCAATTTCTCGGGCAGGCTGACGCCCTCCATCAATCGTCTGCCTTCTCCAGCAATGATTGGCATAACGACAAAACGATATTCGTCAATCAGGCCAAGCTCCATTAGTTGTGAAGGAACATCTACACCGCCGGCCAAAATATTTTTGCCCTGTTCTTGCTTCAGTTTAAGTATTTCGTCGCGAAGGTTCGTACGAACAATTCTCGTATTTTCATCTTCAGCGCTGGCCAACGATCGTGAAAAAACAACCTTCTTCTTGGAGACAAAGGTTTGAGCAAATTCGATATCCGCTTTTGTCTCGGACTGGCTTTTTGCGATATCAGGCCAATAAGGAACCATCAATTGATAGGTTTTACGCCCATAGACGAGCAGGTCAAAATCTCGCAAGAGGTGCGTGTAATATTCAAGTACTTCTTCATCGGGATTGAATTTGGTATGGTCGCAGCAGCCATCCAGGGTAATGTTGATTGCGAAGATTACATTTCTCATTTTTGCCTCGGATTGAGCAGCATGGTGTTCGAGCATAAAACAATAACCCTGAACCGCGCGTCATTCCAACATAAAGATTAGGCGCATCCAGCTGGAAAAGGCCGTTCTGGTTTGTCGGGTTCTCGGAAACTGCGTCACGAAATCAACCTGAGTCACCACCCGTGGTCGCACATGAATAAGTTGCAAAAGTCGCTATAATTCTCTGCGCTTCTCTCGCCTGGCGCTTGAGATTGCATCTGCGTCTGAAAGGTCCCCAATGACCAAAAGCTGGCAAACAAAACTCATCCACACCGACGCGAAAATTCCCGAGGGTTACCGTTCCCTTGCCACTCCCACCTTCCGCGGTTCAACCACAGTGTTTCCCTTCGCTTCCGCCCTCAAAGACACTTGGGACCAGTGGCGCGCCGGTTACACCTACGGCCTCTACGGCACCCCCACTGTCCTCGAACTCGCCGCCCGCGTCTGCGAACTTGAGTTCGGCACCCACACCATCCTCACCCCCGGCGGGCAGGCTGCCATCTCGCTGATCGACTTCGCGCTCCTCCAATCCGGCGATCACATCCTTGTCCCGGCGAGCGTCTATTACCCCAATCGCAAGCTCGCCACCCGCCTGCTCTCCCGCTTCGGCATCGCCACGGATTTCTACGATCCCTGCGTCGGCGCGGACATCTCCTCACTCATCCAGGAGAACACTCGCCTGATCTGGTGCGAAAGCCCCGGCTCCATCACCATGGAAGTCCAGGACCTCCCCGCCATTGTTGCGGCAGCCCACGCCCGCAACGTCCGGGTTGTCCTGGACAACACCTGGTCCGCCGGCGTCTTGCTCGATGCCTTCTCCCACGGCGTGGACATCACCATGCAAGCTCTCACCAAGTACATCGGCGGCCACAGTGATCTCCTGCTCGGCTCCATCACCGTTCGCGATGACTCGCTCTATCAACGCCTCGGCGCCGCCCAGCAGGTCATTGGCTGCGCGGTTTCTCCGGATGATTGCAGCCTGGCCCTTCGCGGTTTGCAGACTCTTGCCGTGCGCCTCTCCGCCATTGAATCTTCCGCTCTCGCCATTGCCAGGTGGCTTTCTTCCCGCTCGGAAATTGAACTCGTGCTGCACCCCGCGCTCCCTTCCTGCCCCGGCCACGAATTCTGGGAGCGCGATTTCCTTGGTTCCTCGGGTGTGTTTTCGATCGTCTTCAAGTCGGGCCCCACGCAGCAACAGGTCTTCGCCTTCGTCGATGCTCTCAAGCTCTTTAAGGTGGGATACAGTTGGGGCGGTGTGGCCAGCCTCGCCGTCCCCTACCACATCGGCCGGAATCCCGGCCGCCCGGCGTACGGTCATCGCATCGTGCGTCTCAACATTGGCCTCGAGGCCACCGACGACCTCATCCACGATCTCGATCAGGCCCTACACAAACTCTCGGCCTGACCCGCTCAAAAACCCGCTCAATGCTTCGACGTTTTGTCCTGCGCAAGAAACAGCGTCAAATAGCGCTTTAAGTTATTTGTGATCAAAAAGTTCTCCTTCACCTGCTGGTGCCCTTGCTCGCCGAGCCGCGCGGCAATCTCTGGGTGAGATAGCAGGAACCGGATCTGGTACGCCGCCCCTTCCATCGAGTGCGCCAACAAACCCGTATGTTTGTGAATCACCTGCGTGGGAATCCCGCCTTTCGCACCAATTCTGCGCCTGTACCCGGAGACAGGTTGGTTCTGAGACACACATCTCTTCTGCTCGGACTCTTCCTCCCCTGCCCGGTCTAGACTGGAATCGGTGCCGGGGGAGCATCACGCCGATGAATCGCAGACTCGTTCCGTTGCTCTTTCTGAGTTTCGCCTTGCTCTTCTCGGCTGGACTCCAGGCACAGAACAAGAAAAAAAACGCCGCCACCATCAGGGGTGTTGTCCTGGGCGCTGATGGAAAGCTTGTCCCCGCTGCGGCCGTATCCTGCAGTTCCTCTGCTGGCATTCGCGCCCGCATCGTGCACACCGACAAAAACGGACACTACCTCATCACTGGATTGAAAGAAGATTCCTACGACCTGCGCGCCTCCGCGAACGGGGCCTATTCCGATTGGGAAAAAAACATTCCTTTGCGCATGGGACAGACCAAGGACGTTGCCTTGCGGCTGTTGAATGGCAATACGGCGCTAAGCGGCGCGTTGCCCGCAAAACAGAAGAAATAAGCCAATTCAGCGATCCGTTTTGCCCGCTCTTCCTCTCTCCTCTGTTTTCCACATGGCTTCGCTTCGAAAGCCTGCCAAACTTTCGAATTCACGGCGCTTCCCGTCCTCTTTTGGAACCGAAAAGCCCCGCATTCAAATTTATTCAATAAATGGAATTGCCTAATATTATGGAAGCGCGGACATTCTCGAGACGCCGGGTTTCGACACCCAGGGCGGGCTTCCAGAACAATCGATTCGCGGATTTCAGAAGGGTGACGCGGTCCGGGACGCGGGCAATTGCAGAATTTCCTTCAGAATCAGGTTCGCGGCGCCTGGCACCATCTCCGCCACTTCCGGGGACAATTCCGTGCCGGCCGAAAAATCCAACCCCTCAATGCCGTACACGACCAGCCGGGCGGGCAAATCCCCCATCATGCGTGCCAGCTCTATCGCCTCGGCCACCCCAAACGAATGCGTCGACGAATGCGAAAACCAACTCGGCAGCTTCTCCCTCCGCGCATCCAAGCGGTGGATGGTGCCCGGAGGCGCGCCGGACTGGACCGCGTCCACCAAAATCACGCAGTCCGTCCCCTTCCACGCTTCCAGCAGTTCCGCGCCGTCCCCGGTTTCTTCCAGAATCTTGACGCCCGCCGGAAGTTCTCCGCGCAGGCTGCGCACCACCGCCGTTCCTGCTCCGTCGTCGCTTCGAAAGGGATTGCCCACCCCGATGAAGAGCGTGTCTTGTGCCTGCGCCGTCATTCGCGTTCGATCCGGACTTTCAGAAAATGCGTCGCGCAGGAAATGCACGGGTCGTAATTCCGGACTGCCTGCTCGCATTGCCATTCCAGCCGGTCATTCGGCAGGTGCAGCCGGGTGGATGCAAATTCCGTGAGATCTTCCTCTATCGTTCTAAGGTTCTGCGACGTGGGCGGAACGATCTTTGCGTTCAGAATCAAGCCCTGCTCATCGAAGCGGTACTTGTGGTACAGAATTCCCCGCGGCGCTTCCGTGCAGCCGTGCCCCGTGCCTGCGCGCGGTGTCACCTGAACGGCGGGCTGTTCCGGCATTTCGTAATTTGCAATAATGCGCAGCGCTTCATCGCATGCGTACACCGTTTCTACCGCGCGGACCACGATCCCCTGGAAGGGATTCCGGCACTCGCGCCCCACTCCGGATTCCTTTGCCGTCTCCTGCGCCAAGGGTGATAGCTTTTCAAAATTCAGGTTGTACCGAGCTAGCGGCCCGACGAAATACCCTCCCCGCTCCAGATTCGCAGAATGCAGCGCATTCGAGCGTTGGACATGCTCCTCGGCGAAGTGCTGCTCGTAGTCGCTAATGGCAATGTCCAGCCCCTTACTGGAAACCAGCCGCCCCTCGTTCAGGGGATACTCGCTGGGATGCCGCAGGGCGACAAAATCATAGTCCCGCTGAAACTCCGGAAACGTGAACTTCGCCACCCATCGGGTTGTCTCCACGGCAGCGTCACGCGCCCATTTCAGGTCTTCCTCGAGTGACTGGAGCTGCTGTTTGGTCGGCGCCTTGTAAAATCCGCCCACGCGTACATTAATCGGGTGAATTTCCCTCCCGCCCACCAGCGTCATGATCGCGTTGCCGATTTTCTTCAGCCGCAGTCCGCGCTGCACCGCGTCCGGATGGTCCTTGGCCATTTGGATCACGTCTTCGTAGCCCAGAAAATCCGGAGCATGCAGCAAATAAATGTGCAATGCGTGGCTCTCGATCCACTCGCCGCAGTAAATGAGCCGCCGCAACTCGCGGATCGCCCCCTGCGGTTGCGCGCCAAAAGCGTTCTCGGCCGCGTGGCACGCGCTCATCTGATACGCAATTGGGCAGATCCCGCAAATCCGGGCGGTGATGTCGGGAGCTTCACTGTATTTCCGTCCGCGTAGAAACGCCTCGAAGAAACGCGGGGGTTCAAAAATATTCAGCTTTGCCTCTATCACGCGCTGATCTTTGATCTTGACGCCAAAGCCGCCTTCACCCTCCACGCGCGCCAGAATATCGACTTTGAAGCTCTTAGCGTTCACGCGCTTCACTCTCTTTCCGGAACGGCTCGGCCCACGCATTGTAGGAACGGAACGCGCGTACGATGTCGGGATCGCTGACCCCGAGTTGGTTCCACCACGTGCTCAGCGCAGCGGTATTGGGTGTCTCTTTCGGCCCGAAGCATCCATAGCACCCGCGCCCGTACGCGGGACAAAGCGCGCCGCATCCCGCCTGCGTGACCGGTCCCATGCACGGAATCCCCAGCGCGACCATCACGCAAACCGTCCCCTGCCGTTTGCACTCCAGGCACACGCCGTGCGCCGGCGTCACCGGCTTTCTTCCGTTCAGATACGCGCTGAGCACTTCCACAAGCAGATACTTGTTGATGGGGCAGCCGCGCAGCTGAAAGTCCACAAACACGTGGTCCGTGATGGGCGTCGATTTGTTCAGTGTCTCGATGTATTTCGGCCGCGCGTAGACCATCGGAATGAATTCGTCCACGTTCTTGAAATTGCGTAGCGCCTGAATTCCGCCGGACACCGCGCAAGCCCCGATTGTAATTAGCGTCTGCGATGCTCGCCGGATCATGTGGATCCGTTCCGCGTCATGCGGTGTAGTTATTGAGCCTTCCACCAGCGAAATGTCATAGGGTCCAGCAACCACCGCGCGTGACGCTTCCGGAAAATTCGCGATGTCCACGGCTCCCGCGACAGCCAACAGTTCGTCTTCGCAATCCAGCAGGCTCAACTGGCATCCATCGCAGGAAGCGAATTTCCAGACGGCAATTTTCGGTTTGCGCTTGGGTGCCATTTCAAATCTCCGCTTTACCAAAGATCGACGCGATGCGGTCGAGACGCAGCACCGGCCCATCCTTGCAAACAAACGTTGGCCCATATTGGCAGTGGCCACAATAGCCCAGAGCGCATTTCATATTTCGCTCCATGGAAAGATACGTCCGCTCGGCCGGCACTCCGCGCTTTTGCAATTCCATCACCGCAAAGCGCATCATGATTTCCGGTCCGCACAATAATGCCACGGTGTTGGAAGGATTGAAGGGGGCTCGCGCTACCAGGGGCGTAACCACGCCCACGTTGCCGCGCCACCCGCTTGCCCCGCGATCCACCGTCACCTGCACTTCGAGATCGAACTTGCCACGCCACCGCTCCAGTTCGCGTTTGTACAGGATTTCTTCCGGCGTTCGCGCGCCATACAGCAACACGATGTTCCTGTACTTTTCCCTCTGGGCCATCAGGTGGTAGAGCACCGGGCGCAGGGGCGCCAGCCCGATGCCCCCTGCGACCACGACGAAGTCCCGCCCATCCTCCTCCCCCAACGGCCAGTGGCTCCCATACGGCCCGCGGATGCCAATGGTGTCGCCCGGCTTGAGCAGCCCCATGGCCCTGGTTACCACCCCCACTCTGCGTGTCGTGTGTTCTAACCGCGACGTTTCAGCGGGATCACTGCTGATGGAAATCGGCACTTCGCCCACGCCGAAGACATACAGCATGTTGAACTGCCCTGGGAGAAACGAAATCCTGGTCGTTTCTTCCGCGGGCGAAAGCTCCAGCGTGAACGTGTCTTCGGTCTCGCGCTTCAGCCGACCGATCCGGAACAGTTCCGGAATGGTCGGGTCGGTCATCGTTCGTTCCGTATTGTCCGCTTCAATTATGGCGCCCATAAAGGTCCATTAGTTGCAGCCGGGTCGCAGCCAGCCGCGCAGAAATGACGCTCACAAAGCGACTGAGCAGTTCGTATCCCAGTTCATGGTCTTCTTCGCATTTCTTGCGCACGCACTTGGCATCGAACACCAGCGCGCGCGTGCGCTGCACCGTCCGCGCGTCAAAATGCCAGCGATACGGCGGGGAAACCCAGGACCATCCTAGAATTTCGCCCTTCGCCAACGTCTGGACAGTAGCCGGCCCGTGGTTTGGAACCACCAATTCCACGGACACCAGGCCCTCGCGAATGAAATAGAATTCGTTCGCAGGATCGCCTTCGTGAAAAATGACGTGCCGTTCCGGAAACTGCACATTCTTGGCGCAACCGGCGATGAACTTCAGATGCTTCGCCGGCAAATCCGCGAAAAAAGGATTTGATTTGATAACCGGCTCAAGTGTCTGAATCATGTCCTTCCTCCTTCACGCCCTTCACGCCAAATTGCTGACGGAGCTCTCGGATTCGCGAATGACCCGCGCTTCCTCCGTGATGTCAATCCCCACGGGGCACCAAGTGATGCAGCGGCCGCAGCCAACGCACCCGGAAGTTCCAAACTGGTCAATCCAGTACGCTAATTTGTGCATCATCCACTGGCGATATTTCGAGCGCGGCGTTGCACGCACGCTCCCGCCATAGATATAGGAAAAATCGGTCGCGAAGCAGGAGTCCCACTTGCGGCGGCGCTCTGCCTCTTGGCCGGTCAGGTCGGTCACATCCTCGACCGTTGAGCAGAAACATGTGGGGCAGACCGAGGTGCAGTTGGCGCAGCTCAGGCACCGATTCGCCACCGCATCCCAACGTGGATTCTCTGTGTTCCGATAGAGCACTTCCTTGAGGCCGTTCGTGTCCAGGCTGCGGCCCATGTGCCGCGTGGCCTCCTCGATCAGGCCATTGGCCGCGGCAACCTCCTCTTCCCCCGCCGCCTCCGTGAAAAACTCTGCGACAATTTTCGCCCCGGCTTTTGTGCCGGCGTGCGCTAACAGGAAGTGTTGGCTGTCCTTCACCACCTCCGTCAGCGACAGGTCGTAGCCGGACGTCGCTTTCGGGCCCGTCCCCATCGAGTCACAAAAACAGGTACCGCCCGCCTGCGTGCAATTCACGGCCACGACAAAAATATCTTTGCGCCGGGATTTGTAATGGGAATCGGCGAAGGGGCCTTCGAGGAAAACTTTGTCTTGAATTCCGATGGCATGAAGCTCGCAAGCGCGCACACCAAGAAATGCAACCTTGGGGGATTTCTGCTCTTCGGGGAGAATCTGAAAATGACCGTTTGCGCGTTGCGCTTTCCACAGGCGGGCGAATGCCGGGAACAGAAACTTCTTCCATGAATGCGGCCCGACAGTGTAGCCAAACAATGCCTCGTCCGCGCGGTGCTTCAGTTTGTATTTTCCGCCTTGTTGTTCGTCCGTCCATCCCTTGGGAAGCTCTTCTACCGACGTCACTCGGTCGTAGATGATGGCTCCATCTCGAATGGTCGGACCGATAACTTCGTAGCCCCGGCGAATCAGGGCTTGAATCAGCACACCAATTTGTGGTGGCGTGAGGACGACGTACCCGTTACGTGGGGCAGCCTTGGGAGTCATTACCGCTCCCTACTGCTCCGGGTTGGAGCGCGGCCCGGCGCTCATAGCACAACTTGATCTTCCACATTTTCTATACTCCTCTTCAACCGGTAATGCAACAGCACGAGTCACGCACACCCGTGATGCTTCAAGCACAAACTTAACCCCGGGAAAATGCGGCTGCAGAATAAGGAAAGCGTCTCGGACAAACGGCAAGAATTGCGCGGAGGCGGACAAGACAATGTGTTTGGCGTAAGCCCTTATTTTTCATAGTGATACATACGACAGTTTCCTCAGTTCCCCTAGCGCTTCCGTACTAAGCCCCCCGTACCTCTCCTCTTGGGGCCATGGGTCCATTGAGTCATTTGGAGCACGCTTTCTATTCTGGAGTTCGACGGGTTGGGGGCCGCGCGGGGACAACGGTCCCGCAAGGGGCCGTGTGCGAGCCACCCAGCCCGCCAGAATTTTCCTTCCGGCCGCGCGCCCCGTTGTCACCAATACCATTTTTCTTGGCGTAAACCATTCGGAACGACTCTTGCATCCACATTATTGACGCGGTCTGAGAGCGTTGTCTTGCTGGCAGTTATGGAAAGCCGAATGCCTGGGTGAGCTGGGATTAGGTGACGGATGAAGGGTCGATCTTGCACGTCTACGGTGGTCCACACCGCATGGCTCACTTTACTTGTCACGTTCGCCGTGGCGGCCCATGCGCGCCCGGGAGGCTTGTTCTCCCTTCGTGAAGCCACAATCCAGGCGTTCGGAAACTACGTAGCCAAAACAGAGTCGCAGAATGCCGAAAGCCTGCGTCTCGGCCCATTCCTGTGGGTGGACAGCTTGCAAGACAGGGATCGAATTGCGGCATTTGCCAAACTAAGAGCGGGAGAAGTGGAACTGCGGCGCTTCAGCATAAACAGAGCCGGAGGGAAGAACGAAGTTCCCGGCGGAATGATCCACGATTGGGAAGGAATCATCTTCATCCCCGGTGTGAAGATCGACGACGTGCTCAGGGTTCTGCAGGACTACGATCATCACGCAACGTATTATGCTCCGGACGTGGCCAGCGCCCGGATCGAATCACGCGATGGAAACCAATTCCGCGTCTTCCTGCGCTTCCGCCGCCGGAAGATTGTGACCGTGGTCCTGGATACCGAGCATGCGGTGACCTACTACCGCGATTCGCCTCTCCGAGCCCACAGCCGCAGCTCTGCCGAGCGCATCGCCCAAGTCGAAGATCCCGGCGGACCCCGCGAAAAAGAAAAACCGCCGGGCGAAGACGACGGATTTCTGTGGCGGATGGAAACCTGGTGGCGCATGGAAGAACGGGACGGCGGCGTCTACGTGCAAAATCAAGTGGTCTCGCTCACGCGTGACATCCCTGCGGGACTCGCTTGGCTCATCGAGCCGTTTATCACCAATATTCCCAAGGAAACGCTCGACTTCACGCTGCAGGCCACGCGAAAGGCGGTGCTGAATAGCAGAAAGCGCTAATCCTTATTTCTCGCCTTCACGTGGTTCGCGGATGGCAATCAGAATCAGTGCTCCGGCCGTCAGCAGCGGATGAAACCAACTCCGCGAATGACTGGGACCGCTGGGCAGGACAAGTAGGCGATCCGCCCATGGCGCCACCAGATCGTAGGAATCATAGACACTATAGGAGTAAAAGAGGCCGTCGCCTGCGGAGATCTGATAGCGCTTGCCGCGGGTGCGCACGAAGTTAAAGGCATGCCACAAGCCGATCTTATACAGAAACAATTTGAACAGCCTTGCGGGCAGCGAGCCTTGCCCGAATCGATTGCAGTCCACGAGGACCACGGCTCTCCGGGCGACGCGCAGCATTTCCCTCACCACCGCGGAAGGTTGGGGAACATGATGCAGGATGCTGAATTCACTTACTGCATCGAAGCTGGCGTCCGCGAACGGCAGAGCTTCTCCGGATGCCTGAAGCAGCGGAACCGTCCGCGTGTTGCCTGCCGCCACGCCCTGCTGCACGAGCGCAGTGACCGGCTCCACCCCGCAGACCAGGGCTCCCGGAAACGCCGAGGCAAACTCCTTTAGCCCGCGCCCGGTGGCGGAACCCACGTCCAGGATGCTTTGTGCGCCAAGCATGCGCAGGACGGAGACAATGAACTTCAGAATCGCAGGGTCATCCACACTTTCCCGGTCGTGCATGCAGTCATAGACGGCCGCGGTTTCCGTGTAATAGCGGCGCTGGATCTGAATCGCGGAAGGAAGAGCAGTACTCATGCTGTAATCTACCTGAGTGGTTACTATCCTGCCCGAAAGACCAGTGTACTGTCAAGTCATCTAACGTATATAAAATACTGGACCAAGAATCCGGCCCGGGGATTGCTCGCCCAAATGTAACCACGTGCTGCAGATATGCCCGAAGCTGTCTGGCGGGAGTGCAAACCGATACGGAACAATTAGTGCCCGTTTGAGCGTGAAAGAAGCCCTAGAAAATGAGCGCAAGCCAGCGCCGAATGGAATGGCGCATAGGCTCTTCCCAGATTCGAAAAACGAGGATCGAAAACAAAATGAGGATCAGAGGTGTGAGGGGAACGCCGAAGGCGACAAGGCGCAAAGAAAGTCGTGGAATCAGGACGCGGACATAATCGCGGACGGGCGCCTGGAGAAGATAAACGGAGTAGCTTGCTCCGCCAAGAAGAAGCATGAGTGGACGGGAGAGAAGAGCAGTCAGAAAATCGCGTGAAGAGGCAAGACAATAGATCAGGAGCCCGAATGGAAGGACAACGAGGCTGACCCAGGAGCCGATGGGAATGGAAAGGAGCAATAGAGAGAAGAGAGCGGCAAAAGTGGTTAGGAAAGTCTTTTTGGACGTAGCTCGATCGCGAAGGAAGACATTGCCAAGCACCATTCCAATGAGAAACTCGGGGAAACGCAGAACAGGAAGAGGAATCCACTTGCCGGCGATAGAGGTTTGGTCCCAGGTGCCAAGGCCCTGAGTTGGTGTGTGGCCAAAAATGGCGATCAACGCCGCAAATCCGCCAAGAATGAGCAACGTATTACGCGAGACCTTTGCGAGGCAGCTCTGGACAAACGGGAAACAGAGGTAAAAGAAGGCCTCAATCGAGAGAGACCACGCAGGATAATTCCATGCGCCGCTAATCTCCGGCCGGAGCGGGTTCCAAGCCTGAACCATAAGAAGGACCGCGGCGACGGTCGAGGAGGTGAGCTTCTGCCAATGGAAGGGAAGAGCGAGAAGCAGCGAAAGAAAGTAGACGGGGTAGATTCTGGCAAAACGCGACTCCCAAAACTTGGCCCGGTTGGAACCTCCCGAAGAGTGTCCCTCGTAGGTGTAAGAGAGAATGAAGCCGGAAAGAAGAAAAAACAGGCACACGGCAAGATATCCATTATTGAGAAAGATCCTGACCGGCACGGGCAGAAGGAGATGAGAATCGAGCCAGGGCAGGGCGTGGAAGAGCACAACATGGAAGGCGGCGAAGAAGCGGATGCCTGTGAGTGGTGGCAGAGTGTTGCGATTCCCGGACAAAGCGCGATTGACGGCGGCGTTCAAGGAAGCTCACATCCGGGATGGCCGGCGCCCTCATCGGCGTGCATGGAAGCATAGCGCGAGGCAGTTTCTGTGTAATAGTGGAGCTGAATTTCGACGGCTGGATCGAGTTGAGTCAAAATCACCACCCACGCATGTTTTGTATTATAGAGCATCCCTGTTTGCAGCATGACCCGAGGTAGCTATGGGCCCACCGAAAGAGGGCGCAACCGACCCCGAACCCAATCAAACGTAACCAGGAAGTATCGCTAGCCGCAAAGCCAGCTAGTCAAACTGCAAACCGATGTGGCACGCTGTGGTCGGTGCCTACAGGAACAAATCTTCCAACCACTAGGAACTCTGCGGAATATGAGCCGCTTCTGCGCAGCCATATGCCCGAATTGGACTCGATTCGAGGATTGGCAATTCTCGGAGTTTTGTTTTATCACGGGCTCTACTGGGCCAGAGACCTAAGTCTCTACACCCCTTGGCAGAGACGCTTCTTGACGCTCATGTCCCCGGGACAATTCGGCGTAAATCTGTTTTTTGTTTTGTCGGGATTTCTTATCACGGGGATCTTGCTCGACTCGCGAAACCGCTCGGACTACTTCCAGAGATTCTATTTCCGCCGTGCCCTCCGGATCCTTCCCGCTTATTACCTCACTCTTCTCTTGCTGATCTTGTTCGGGCTGACTTCCCGCGGCTTCCTTTTGATGAGCCTGGCATACTCGTCGAATCTGTCCCCATTGTTCGGAATTGCGCTTTCTTATCCGGTCTTGTGGTCCCTCGCCGTCGAAGAGCATTTTTACCTGATATGGCCGACGGTGGTGCGACGAATTTCACCCAGGAAACTTCTGTGGGTTCTGAGTGCGATTCTGGTGCTGACGCCCGTCTCCCTCTTTCTGTACTTTGAGCATACGGTAGCTACTCATACCGTGGAAGCCGGATATGGTTATTACACATGGAATAATGTGGATGGTTTGGGGCTGGGAGCAATTGTCGCGATTCTCGTAAGGAGGCAAGGTTGGGGCCGCCAACAGCTCCTGCGACTATCGATTCTCCTGATCACGTTGTCAATCCTGATAGCGGCGGCCGGTTACCCATTTGGAATTCTCACGCGGAGAACCCCGACCGGCGAGGCCCTCCAACACGTTCCCTGGAACCTCGCATTCGCCGGCTTACTGGGATTGTTTCTCTTGATCGGAAGCGGGCCCCGGAAGCGATTTGCGGCGCCGTCTTTCCTGACCTTTTTCGGGCAAATCAGCTATGGGCTTTATCTCTGCCATTTGATGGTGTTTTCAGGCTACGCGTGGGTTGCCAGGCAAACCAACTTCCAGTCTCGGCTCCATCTTAGTTTGTGGGAGCAGACATGGGCGAGGATGCTCCTCGCGGGCACGGCGGCGATTGCTATCGCCTATCTGTCCCGAAGATATTTTGAAGAGCCCTTTCTGCGCCTGAAGAATTGGTTGCCGGAACGGCCGAACGTAGCAAGGACGAAAAAAGATCTCGAAGAAGCGACGGCTGTGGATTGGGCCTCCGTGGGTGTGGAAGAATCATCCGAAAAACTACCGAGAGCGTGATTTGCGAAGGTCAGATTGCGTGAAAAGCAATGCGGATTCCTAAAGCGATGTGGCAAACGAAGCGAGTAGAACGGCAAACGGCGTTCTCAAGCCAGGCATTCGCCTGTCAGGGCCTTCCTTAGCAAAAGCACCTGATTTGGTCCCATCAAATCCCTTCTCAGCGCCTCGAAATGATCTCGCAAAACTTCAGCTTGTAGCATTCCCTGGATAGCTTGCTGGATGGAGTCCTCGCTGTAGCTGGTACAAACTGTGCCCACACCGTATTTGCAAATGAGATGAGCCAATCCGCTATCGGGGGGCGTGTGCGCAAAAATGGGGCGCTGCGCCTGGATGTACGTGGAGAGCTTGATCGGAAGACTCGTCCGGCGAAAGCCCTGGAAGCGGAATCCCGGGGGATACATGGCATACACAAAGTCGCAGGTGGCGAGCACGGGCAGAGCGTCCCTCTCGAGCAATTCCCCATGTTTTTCAAAAGTGGCCAGGCTCTCGGAGGCAATCTTGTCCATCTCCGGGGAATCGCCAATTCTCACGATTTTCAGGGAGCGGTTTTGTTTTGCGGCGTAGCTACGGCAAGCCAGAACAAACTTGCGAAACGGACCCGGGTGATAGAGCGAGCCGATATGCCCGACGGCCAGCACCTTCCCCGAAAGACGGAAATTCACTTCCGGCAACTCGGGAAGATACTTGTAAAGGGCGAAGCAATCGACGCCGTATTCAAGCTTGAAGTAATCCCGCATGTTTGTGCTGGTCACATCCACGGAGCGCGCCCCTCGTAAAACTCGGGAAAAGAGAAGGGACATGAGCGGCCAGAGCGGACGAAAGCGGCGCGAGCGAACTAGCATGGCCAGTGGCTCGTCATGAACGGTCAAATGCACGGGCTTGCCCATGGATAGAAGCTCAGCGGCCACCGAGATGCCTTCGTAGTGCGCCACAATCCAATACAGATCCGCGTCCATCCGGCTAACAATGTCACGAGCGGGCCGGGTGGAACCCGGCAAGAAACCGCTTCTTGCAGACAGGTCCGCGGCAAATTGCGCGGGGGAAAATGGTTTGCCCAGCCAATGCCGGTGATCACCTTGAACGGGTGTCGCGGAGAGGTAGTACCACTCGACATTCAGGTCCGGCATTTGCGCCAGATGGCTCCGGAGTTGAACGGAACCGCCGCCAATTTCGGGGGAATAGGGAGTAAAAAGCGCGATGCGCATTTGAGACTCCCTAATTTAGCAGATATCGCGTGACGTCCGAAGCCGCAGGTGGCGCATGGTTGTGCACACGCGTTTGAAAACACCAGTTGGCTAGACAAAAAATTGAAGAAACGTCTGCTGGACAAATAGGGAAACGACAGCCAGGACAACACCCTTTGAGAAATCTGAGCCAGTCGCAAAATCATTTCTTGAGCAGGCGCTGAAGAGTGCTCTCCAATAATTCTCTCGTCTTTTCAGTATTTTCCTCCCAATTGCAGTTCGCATGCACATGCCGAGAAGCAGCTTTTCCCATCTCCAGACGGAGTTCCTCCTCCGCATGCATCCGGCGGATCAGGTGAGCGAGCTGCAAATGGTCCTGGGGATCGTGGAGGATGAATCCCGTTTCCCCGTCACAGATCATTTCGCTGGCCCCTGCGTGGGCGCTGGCGATGACTGGAAGGCCGCACGCCATGGCTTCGAGGATAGGGAGTCCGAAGGAGTCCTCTAAGGAAGGACCGACATAAAGATCGGCGGCGGCGTAGAAAGAGAGAACATCACTGGAAGAGGCCTCAAATCGGAGGCGATCTTGCATGCGGACTTCCTCGACCAGCGGCTGGAAGAAAATCGGATCGTCACTGCCGACAACCAATAGCCGGAGGGGGAGATCCGTGAGCAAGGCGCATGCCCTAAGAAGGGCTCCAAGGCCCTTGTTCTTCCAATCATTGCCGATCAGCAGCAGGACGAACTCATTCTCTGCAAAATGGAGGGACTGCCTTGACGCGCATCTTCGAGCCAAGCGCGTAGCTTCAGCAAATCTGAGCGTATCCACAGCGTTTGGGATAACGGTCACATCGGTACGTCGAAAATGCGATTCCAAATGCTTTGCGAGGAGATGAGAGACGGCCACGAGGCGCACACCCGGGTCGCAGTAAATCTTTCGCTCGAGAAACATGATGAGCTTGTAGTAGAGCTTGCGGTGGATGGCGCGCGGCCAACCCTGAAGCGGAACGCGATGCAAGGCAAGCTCCGGCCGAACCCGCTCATAAAACGCATGAAAGACGATGTGGACGACAATCACGTCCGCATTCAGGCAATTGATTCCCGGAGAATAAACGAGATCCGGGCGGACTCTGCCGAAGCGCCGATCTCGCCACCGCTGCCAGTGATTGGCAAAGAACCACCAAAGATAGTTAAGCAGGTGCGGCCCGGGAAGGGCGGAGACCTTGTGCCAAAAAATAAAGCCCGGTGAGTTCTCTATGAACTCAGGGACTGGCCGAAGCCCCAGAACATCTTGAACTCTTTGAGAATAAAGATGAATTTCCCAATGGTGCTCAGAGGCGAGACGCTCAATCTGCTCAATGATGCAGAGTTCTGTTCCGTGCTGCCGGTCCAGGAACGGAGAAACGACTGCGAGGCGCAATTCAGCCCTGCCTTGGAACCGCTTGAGCCTGGGCGAACTCCACTGCCTTTGGGAACAACCGCAGGCGATAGAGAATGCCAAGCAAGATCCAGAGATAGGCGTTGAAGACGAAATCCTGATAGGCACTGAAGCTTATGAAAGTCATAGGGAAAAAGAGCAGGAAGGCAAAGAGGAATATCACAAAACCCAGGGGAAACCAGGGCGTACCCCGGAGTTCACTCGCTACCTTCCAGGCAGAAAAGGCAATGGAAAAGCCCAGCACAATCCAAAGAACCAGGCCGACGATACCAAGTTCCACAATCAAGTTGCCAAAGCCACTTTCGGTGCCGACATTCATGGGCGCAGCGTGCATGATGCGAGTGACATATTGAATGCCGAGCGTGCATGTCCCGATCCCGTAACCATAAGGCCAGCGGGGATGGTCGAAGGCGTATCCCAACTGCTTCAGGGGATAGGTTTGCGTGCGGTGGACCAGTTCACTCGCGGGGCTGTTTGGCATTAGCGTTTCGGAGTAGATTGCCAGCCGGGAGCCAAGCTCCTCTGGAAAAATAGTCAAAAGGACGATAAGGCCAAGACCGACAACCAGAGCCGTTCTTTGAATTGCGCGCATGACGCGGAGGGCTTCGCGTTGGCGCCAGGGCGCTCCCCAGAGAAATCCAGCAGCGACGATCAGCGCAATTCCAGCGTTCCACATGAATACACCGCGCGAGGCGCTCATTAATGAGGCTGTGGCAACCACACCCACCGTGGTAAACGCGAGGGTGCGGCCCTGCCGGCTACGCAACAGAAGATAACCGCCATAGCCCAATGAGATCAACCAGCCAACCATCAGAAAATCCTGGAAACGCCCGCCACTGACGAAGACGGAAGTGGGCCGGTAAGCTACCGCGCCCGAGATCGGAGCTACTCGGTAAGTCGTACTAAGTTCGCGGATGTTCTCTTGCAGGTGGGAGGGATTCAGAAAGGTCGGCCCGATGATGGATTGTGCGAGCCCCAGCCCCGCCACAATCAGAATGAGAGTACAGGTGAAGGAGAAGAAGCGGTGTAACTCCGTCTCGGATTCCATGAGCGCGTAACCGACAAAAATGAGCGGCACATACAGGAAATAGACTTTCATTCCCAAAATGCCGTAGTAAATGCTGGTCGAAGCAGGATTGAACATCTGCAGCACTCCAAACCAGACGAACAGCAGCAGGGGAATTCGGAACGGAACGCGGAATTTCTCGGCCTGTTTGCCGCGCCGGGCGCGGAAAAAAGAAAAATAGAGGATAAGCGCCAGCACATCCTTGGCGAAATAAATGGCCATGTTATTGCCCAGATATTTCCGGACAAAATCCTCGAAAAGGATCCAGGCAACCAGGAAATAGAGGCCTCTGCGCCAATCGTTCAAGATGGCGACGACGACCGCTCCGACGACAAACAGCAGCGCAGCATAACCCAGGCTGGTGAGATCATTCGCAAGGATCGCTTGCGCAGCCTTGTAGGCCGCGAAAATCACGATAGCGAACAATCCAAACGTCACCAGCGGGTTTCGCGAGATCCGCAGTGAAGGGAGCGTCCCCAGTACCCTCATGAAGAAAGACCCCGCAAGATGGCGGGCCGCGAGGTGAGCAAGACGCAACGGTGGATGGTCCAGAGCTCTTTCATCGAGTGGTAAACGCCTCGTCTACCGAATCCAAGCCCAGCAAGTCAAACAGGACGTGAGGAAGGCTGACTACAAAGCCCAACTTATCATACCCTCCGGATGGCGGAATTGCAGCGAGAGGAGGGGAAAGGGACGCCTGAACATCATCTGCCCGGGCGCTGCAGGGCGCTCCGGATAGCCTCCACCGTCGCAGCAATGGTTTCTTGGGGGGACCAGGTAGCCATGCGTTGGCGTGCCGCGCGTCCCAACTCTTTGAGGCGATCGCCATCAGCCAGCAGGTTGCCGAGAAGCCTCGCAAGCGCCGGAACATCTCCGCAAGGATAGATCAGCGCCGGATTCACCGGCACGATGAGATCCCTTGCCGCGCCGACGTGGTCGCTGGCAGCAACCGGGCAGCCGCACAAATAGGCTTCGTTGACGACAACTCCAAACGCTTCATAGGAAGAGGGAAGAACGAGAAGATCCGATGCTGTGTACAAGGCAGGCAGTTGTGTCTGATTGACGAAGCCCAGGAAGCGGACGCGATCAGCGATTCCAAGGGCCGCCGCTTGTCTCTCCATCTCGGAGCGTAGCGGGCCCTCGCCAGCAATAATCAGCACGGCCTTCCCCAAATCGGACTGCGCAAAGGCTTGAAGGAGGTCCTGCGGGCGCTTCCACGGTTGCAACTTCGCGCAATATAGAACCACTGAGGTTTCTGGCGTGATTCCCCAGCTCGCCCGGACTGCCGCACGATCGACTTCCTGTGATCGTGCCAGCCACCAATCGTTGTCCACGGAATAAGGGGTTAGCGTAATGCGTTCCTTTCGGATTCCGAGCGAGAGCATCAGGTCCCTTGCGCCGTTCGATGGAACAATGATTTGGCTCGCTAACCTGTAGAGTATCGGCCATGCGAAGCGCTTGATGTGTCTCTTCCATTTGGGCCCGACCATGGGGACGAGAGTCGTGGCATCCGTGCCAAAGAGAAAGGCTGCGCGCGACAGCTTTGAAGCAAAATAGGCAATCCAGAACGAAGCGTGAGGATAACCTGTATAGATCAGGATCGCATCAAACTTGCCTTTCCGAATCAGTTTCCAGAGGCCGGGATTATAAAGCCCAAAGAAGGATTCGGACCCCGATCCACGGTTGGGAACTTCCACCCAGTCATATCCTTCGAGCAGCGGAACATCCCACTGTACGGTGGTGTTGAATTCAGGGTCATGCGCGGGCTTCACCCCCCGTAGAGTGCAGTAGGCAACTTTCAGGTCCAGCTGTGGGTGCCGAGTCATGCGACGGAGTAAGGGAGCCATGTACTGAACTGGATGACTGCCAATGGCAAGGACGCGGTAGCGGGGTTCAGACAAAAGCCACCTCAGCCGGGAAACGCGTCAGTTGGCGATGGAATTCGCGGCACAAACCCAACAAGGAAGAGACCCCGCTAGAAGTATACACGCTGTGCTGGTTCAGAATGATTGGTGACACTCGGTAAATGTCCGAATGAGAGCGATCACGTAGGATGAGGTTGAGCCGACCCGCGCGGGCCTGACTTCAGTAGAGCTTGTTCTATTTCTTCAACGGTTGGAATGCGCTGCGGACTCGCCGGCACCTTTGTACCGGCCAGTAAGGGTGCTCGGATGGACGGGCGTGGCCGCACTAGCCTTGATGATTGCACTTGGAATTTACGCCCGGAAGAGTGACGCCGAACATCAGAAAAGACCGCACACCGAAACCGAAAAGGTACATTCGATTCCTGCCGCGCTTGGCTCTTCTTCGTGCGGGCTTCAATCCGCCGCCGTTACAGGTACGGTTGTTTCTCGCGCCTCGTGTTCCCACGCGCTGGGCGCTCTCGTCGTGATCTCCCAAGAGGATGGGTCCGCCAGCAGTCGGCTCACCAGTTGAGTGTGCAGCGAGTGGCCCGCCTTGCGCGCTTCCACCTTCCCCAGCAGCGGCAGTCCCGCCAGCGCCAGGTCTCCAATCAGATCCAGCGCCTTGTGCCTTCCGAATTCGTCCGGATAACGCAGCGGTCCATTCAGCATTCCATCTTTTGTCAGCACAATCGCATTCTCCAGTGACCCGCCCCGAATCAGTCCCATCGCCCGCAGCGGCTCAATATCTGCCTCAAAACAGAACGTCCGCGCCTTGGAGAGCACCCGGCGGAAACTCTCTTCGTTCACCAGCATCTCCACCACCTGCTGGCCCACCAGCGGATGCGGAAAATCCACGTAGCAGCGCACCCTAAATTCCTCCGCGGGATAAATCCCGATCCTTCTCCCGTCTTCCACCACTTCGACCGGCTTTACGACTTTCAGGTAGCGCCTCTTTCTCCGCAGCCTTCGCATGCCCGCCTGGTCCAGCAACTGCATGAACGGTTCGGCCGATCCATCCAGAATCGGAACCTCAATCGCATTAATATCGACAAAAACGTTGTCGATCCCGCACGAGTAGATTGCCGCCAACAGGTGCTCCGTTGTCGACAGCAGCACGCCTTTCTTCATCAAGCTCGTGGCGTAACTCACGCGCGCCACGTTTTGTCCGTGTGCCTCAATCGGGAAATAGTCCAAATCCACTCGGCGAAAAACAATCCCCGTGTCTACAGGCGCAGGCACCAGGCGCACCGCGCTCTGAACCCCGGTATGAAGCCCGACACCGTTGGTTCCCACCTCGTGTTGGATCGTCGTTTGAAACATGACCAACCTGCAATGCTAACACACTGTCGTCTCAACCATCGCCACTTTGTCTAATGTTTTCAGTTAGTTATGGAAAATTAGCCACACAAATCAGCTTTAGTGTGGCTTTCATACAACAAATTGCTTTCTACCCCCCCTCTACCAACCCCGTCCGCCCCGCTTTTCCTCTCTCGCCCCGCCTATCCAACTCTTCTCTTGCCCGCCACATCGGAATGGTATACTTGCTTTTTCGCTCTCTTCCAAGGTGGTGCGGGATGAATCGTTTCGCTCGTTACGGCATTTTAATCGTCTCGGTGCTGATCGTCGGCTGGGTTGGGATCGGCCATGTCCTTGGCCGATCCGCCAACGACAAGGCCTACAAATCCCTGGTTGTCTATAGCGAGGTTTTGCAGAAAATCCAGCAGGACTACGTCGATGAGCCCAACATGCACCTCGTTACCGCCGGTTCTCTCCACGGTCTTCTGGAGTCTCTTGACTCCGAGTCCAGCTATCTGACACCCCGGGAATACACCGAGTACAAGGAAAAAACCGCCAATTCCGGCGCCGGCGAATCCGGCCTAAATCTCAGCAAGCGTTCGGGCTACGTCGTCGTCACTTCCGTCCTTCCCGAGAGCCCTGCGGAAAAGGCCGGTCTCCACAGCGGCGATTTTCTCGAATCCATCGCTGGTTTTACCACCCGCGAAATGTCCGTTGGTCAGGCGAGAAACCTCCTTGCCGGCCAGCCCGGGACCGCCGTCAAAGTCAGCGTGATCCGTCGCGGTCGAACGGATCCTGAAGATATCGAAGTCGTTCGCCAGAAGCTCGCCGTTCCCAAGCTCATCGTCCAGAAAGTCGATAACGAAACCATTGCTTTCCGCTTCCCCACTCTTGATCCCGGGCGCGCCGAGGAGGTTCGCACCCATCTCCTAGAAGCCCAGAAACAGGGCATTTCTCGGGTCATTCTCGATGTCCGCGATTGTGGCCGTGGCCAGGATTCTGAAGCGATCGCCATTGCACGCTTGTTTATTCCTTCCGGAACTCTCACTACTTTGAAAGGCCAGACCATACCGGAGCAGGTGTTCCTCGCCGATCCCACCAAGGTTGTTTGGAAGGGCCCTGTTTCCGTCCTCATCGAAATCACCACTGCCGGCCCTGCGGAAGTGCTCGCCTCCTCTTTCGCCAATGCCAAGCGCGGCGATCTTGTCGGCGAACGCACCTTCGGTCTTGCCTCCGAGCAGAAACTCATCCCCTTGGAGGACGGTGCGGCCCTCGACCTCACCGTCGCCAACTATTACAACGCCGACGGCAAATCCATCCTCGAGGAAGGCGTTGCTCCCACCGAAGTCGTTCACGCCGACGCTTCTTTGACTGACGATTCCGACGGAGGCGATGATGCTGCCACCGCGCCGGGAGCTGAGAAGGAAGCCCCTCCAGGACCGCGGCCTCTTTCCGCAGATGACCCAGTCCTACGCAAGGCACTCGAGCTTCTGAAAGCTCCCGCTAAAAAGGCCACTTAATTCCGTCCGTGAATTTCACCTTCTCCGCATTCGGGCGAATTTCAACTTCCGTCTTCTGCCTTACCCTGGCGGCGCTCTCTCTTTCCCTCGCCGGCTGCGGCAAAGTGAAATCGGCGGTTCATTCCCTCCTCCATGCGAACCGCTCTTCCAAGTCTCCTCCCGCCTCGCATCCCACTCGCGCCGTCACCTCGGGCCCGCGGCTAGCCATCATTCTCGACGATGTCGCGAGTGATCCCGCTGCCGTCGATGCCATTTTCTCCTTGCACTATCCCTTGACCCTCTCCATCCTCCCCAATCATCCGCGTTCCACGCAGATTGCCCAGGAAGCCCATCGTCGCGGTTACCAGGTCATGCTCCATCTCCCCATGGAATCCCTCGCCAACGAAACCCCGGAATCCCAGGAACTTCGCCCGGGCATGCCTCCCACTGAAATTTCCTCCGTGTTGAATGCCATGCTCACCAGCGTGCCTTACGCGGTCGGTGTCAATAACCATCAGGGCTCCCTCGCCACTTCCGACACTCGCCTCATGTCCGAGCTCATGCCCGTTCTCCACAATCACAATCTCTTCTTTATCGACAGCCGCACGATCGCCACCACCGTCGCTTACAATGCCGCCCAGTCCGCTGGTGTTCCCTGCGCCTTCCGCAACGTCCCTTTTCTCGATGATGTTCCGGAACTCGGTGCCATTCGCCGCCAACTGGAGCTCGCCGCCAAAGATGCTCGCGAGAAAGGCCAGGCAATCGCCATTGGCCATCCGCACCCCGAAACCCTGCGCGCCCTCAGCGAATTTCTCCCCCAGGCCGAGGCTCAGGGCATCCACCTCGCCCACGCCTCCGACCTTGTCCATTAGCCATAAGGGCCGCCTTCAGAGCCCGCCGCTAGTCACCCGAAGGCTTTAATTCTGCGCTGCCACGCTCTCCGCCACCCGCTCACTCTTCTTCGTGGGGAATAGCCACATCACCACCAAAAACTGCAACCCTATCGTCAGAAAACAAAATACGCTTCCTTCCGGTCCGACCGTGCCTCCCGTCAGCCACTTCGCTCCTTCGTGTAGCACGGAATTCGACAGGTGCCCCTGCATTACCGTTCCGCTGTTCGGCACGGAATACAGGAATGTCTCGCCCCAATCAAAACTCGCGTGCAGTCCCACCGCATACCAAAGGTTGCCCGTCCTTTTGAGCGAGAAACAGAACAACAGCGCAATTGCCACCACGCTTGCCGCTCCCACCCAGCCTTCTCCCGGATTCCCAAGGTGTGCCGCGCCGAACAAAGCCGACAATCCGATCGCCGCGGGCCAGAATCCTATCCCGTCCGCAAGCGTGAACTGCGTATACCCTCGAAACAAAAATTCTTCAAACAGCCCCACGAACGTGAACAGCACCAGATGAAATAGTCCCCAGCGCATAATCTCGCTGCCATGCAGCGCCAGCGGCCCGAATGAGTACCCGCCAAAGGCGCTGATCAGTCCGATCAGCAACGTGATCTCCGCCAGCCCGAACAAGAATCCCAGCCAGAACTTTCTCCCGAACATCTCGCTTCCCGGCAAGCCATACGCCCCCAGCGGCCGTCGTTCCATCCGCGACATGATGATCGCCCCGCCAAACGCCAAGGCGAACCCCAGCACCTCCTGCCCCAGTTGTGCCCAAGCCCCCGGCAGGCCCCTATGCGGCCCTGCAATCATCCGCATTGCGGTGCTAATCCCCATGGCGCTACCCACGACAATCACCAAATAGATCAGCAGCCGCCATCCTGCCCGCAGTCCGTTTTCCCCTACGAACAAATTTGTCTTCGCGGCGCGTGCCTCTTCGGGTTGCGTGATCGCGCTCGGTGTTTCGGTCACCGGCTTTTCGTCGGCCATGCTCTCTCCTTCAGAAACCCCGCCACCGTATGGCGGGACTGTTATTGTTCTCTAAACCAACCTTGGATAATACAGCCACTAGGGAATACGCCAGGCTCTTCCCCAAAGTTTCCAGCTTTTCCTTGCAACCCCTGCCATTTCTGGTATAACCAGACCATAGGAATACACCGGTTAGATGCGCCGCCGACCTCTTTCCGTCCCTCCTCACCTCGTCGCCGGTCGTCTCGCCCTCGATTTTGCCAACCTCTCTCCCTCCGCCCACGATCTGTCTTGGGATGAATTCGTCTCTTTCCTCGTCGATGCTCGCCTGGTCTCCGAGGAACGTGCCGCCCGTCTGCGCCCCCTACTCATCACGGAAGCTCGAGCCGTGGACGCCGTTCTCCTCCGCATCCTCCGCCTTCGCGAATCTCTCCGCGCCATCTTCGCTTCCATTGTAGACGAGGAACCCTTCCCCGCTTCCTGGGTCGAGCCAATCAACGAAATCCTACGGATCACCGAAGGTCACGATGAGCTCGTCGCTCGTAGCGGTGCCTGGTCGCTCCAATTCGTCGCTCGCGAAAGTGGCCTGGACTGGCTCCTTGCCGCCCTTGCTCGCTCCGCCGCCGAGCTCCTCGTGGAGGGCTCGCGCGCTCCCATCCGCCGCTGTGCCAACCCTTCTTGCCGCCTCTTCTTTTGCGATGATTCCCGCACGCATCGCCGCCGCTGGTGCTCCATGGCCGTCTGTGGCAATCGTCACAAAGTCGCCGCCTTCCTCCGCCGCCACGCCACGCGCCGCCACGAGTCCTGAATCTGCTCCTGTAGGGACCGCCTTCTAAGGCGGTCCGCCAACCCAACCGTACCTCAACACGATCTTTCCCTGCCCCTGCCCTTTTCTTACGCTATGGGCCGCCTATTTCGTTGCGCAACGGACTCGTCGAATCTATTTCACGTACTTCGGCTTTTCTCCTTTCCCCCACGGATCATAGCTGTGGGCAAACTTCAATCGGTCCGCCAACGGAGGGTGACTGTATAGCCAGATCGTGATGAATCGCGGGGGATTCGGATCCGCCAGGTCCAGCTCTCCCATCACTTGAAACGCGTGTGCAGCCACTTCCGACGAATTCGGCACAATTCCATGTGTCACTTCCAGGCCATACACATCCGCCGCATGTTCCTGCATCCGGCTGAGTCCATTCGAAATCGGCTCTCCCAAAAACCCCAACACGTTCCCAATCAGCAGTAGCACCGCCAGTGCTGCCCAATCCTGCTGCCCGCGTACTCCCCATTGCTCGCCCCAGACTCTCAACACCCACTGCAGCGCGCGGTATGCCAAATAAAGCGCGAACAGAATCCCCGCTAGCGCACACGCGATGCCCTTCGCCACGTGTCCTAACGCATAGTGGCCGATCTCGTGTCCCACCACCAAAAGCACTTCCTCCGGTGCCATCTTCCGGATCGTGTTGTCCCAAATCACCACTCTCTTTGAACCCCCGATTCCTGTCACATACGCATCGATTTGGTTCGTCTTTTTGCTCGCTTCCATCAAAAACATTCGTTCCGGAGGTATCGGGATTCCCGCACGCTGCGTCAATTTGCCAATCGATTCCACCAGGTCCGGGTGCTTCTCCCCCAGCGGCACGAACTTATTGAACATCGGATCCAGCACCCACGGGCTGATGAAAACCACAAAAAGAATCAGCGGGATCGACGCGAACCAGAAATGCAGCCACCAGCTTCGGAGCCTCCACCGGATCGCCGCAAACAGGATTACTGCCGCCACCAGTCCCAATACCAAGCCAATCATTTCTCCCTTCGTCCAATCCCAAAACCACGATCCCCAGCCTTGCACCGACTGTTCGTACTTCAGCGACAATCCGTGCCAGTACACGTGAATCGGCAACTGCAGCAACGCCAGCAGCAACAGCAGCCCCGGCACAAATATTGCCGCCTGCCAGATCCGTTTTCTGCTCCGTGCTTCGGCGAAATCTCTCAGTCTGGCCACCACTCTCTTCCTCAGCACCACCACCAGCACCACCATTCCCCACGCCACCGAAACGAAATGCAGCATGTACCCTGCCCGCGAGTAAGCCACCGCCTTCTCATACTTCTCCCGGCTCAACCGAAACTGGCCTGTGTTCGGTTTGGCCGTCTCTGTCCCGCTGCTTGCGGTCGGCGTGCCCTGCTCTTTTGCTGCCGTGCTCGATACCGTCCCATGTGTTTGCGCCAAAAGCTTCGCGCCACTAATCTCCCCAGCGCTCATCCACAGCAGCGCAATCCCCGCCACGCAAAAAATCCCTCGCCGCAAGTTCTTCCAGCCCCGCCCACCCATCCTTAACTCTCCTCCTCCGAACCTTTTCCCAATGATCGCACGCCAGCGCCATTGCTTGTTTCGCTCCGTTCCCCTCTTCCCGGTTGAGCCTCTTCCTCCACAGTCGTATCCTTAGTGGGAAGCCTCCCTCTGGAAGCTACGAGAGGTCCCTATGTCGCCTCAGATGATTTTGCGCTCTCTCGCCCTGCTTGTTGCGGCCGTCTCCTTCTCCACTGTGCGCTTGGCAGCACAAGACCAGCCGTCCGTTGCGGAAGCCGCGCGCCGCGCCAGCCAGCAGAAACAAGCCGCCTCGAAACCCGCCCCCGTCGTCGACAATGATACGCTCGCTCCCTCTACCGCCGCGTCCTCCAGTTCACCGCAAGCGGGTTCCTCCGCGCCTCCTGGATCTTCCTCTTCGGAGTCGGCAGCATCGTCCGAAAATAATCCTGCTTCCACGGCCTCGGGGGAGGAAGCCGTAGAGTCCGGCGATGATGCGGAAACAAGAAAAGCGGAAGCTGATGCTCTAAAGCAGGAGATCGCAGACAAACAGCAGAGCGTCACGCTCCTGCAGCGGGAAATCGCTCTCGAACAGGATTCCTTCTATTCCAACCCCGATTACGAACACAACAAGGCCGGTAAGGAAAAACTAGACTCCATGCAGTCCGACCTGAAACAGCAGCAAGCCGAACTCGCCGAACTCCAAGCCAAACTCTCGGCCCTTGCCACCCAGCCTGAAACCAAATCCTCGGAACCACCCAAGCCCTAGTCCCTCCCGCCTCGCTCTTTGTCATTCCCTTTGGCCGCTCTGACCGAAGTGTCATCCTGAGGCTATCCGATGAGGATAGCCGAAGGATCTCACCCACGGCGTCTTGGCGCTCCCCTGTTGGAGTGCGGAATCCTGCTCTCGCTTTTCGCCCGCCCTCGCCGCCGGCGATTTCACCTCGATCACCGCTTACTGCGGCCCCAGGATCAATGGCAGACCGTTCTTCGCGTTCCCCACCACCACGACCTTCGAATTCGTGCTCGTCGCCAGCTTTTCCGTCGCCTCAATCCCCTTCCATTCCAGCAATTGCGCACTAATTCCCTGCGCCACGATCTTCTGGAAGTCGGCAATGCCTTGCGCCTCGATTCGCTTCCGCTCCGCTTCCTGCCTTTCTTTCTGCAGGATGAAGTTCATTCGCAGCGCATCCTGTTCCGCCTGCTGCTTTGCCTCGATCGAGCTCTTCAGCATCGCCGGCAACTGCACATCCCGCAGCAACACCTTCTCGATAATCACCCCGCGCGGTGCAAGTTGTGTCGTAAGTTCATCCTGGATCTGTTGCTGCACCAGTTCTCTCGCGTTCGTATACAACGCGTTCGCCGTGTGCGACGAAGTCGCCGATCGGATCGCCGCCCGCAACGTCGGCTCTATGATTGTTTCCGCGTAATTCGCTCCCACCTTCTGGTACACGTCCGCGGCTTTTGTCCGGTCCAAGTGAAACAGCAGCGAAGTATCCAGTGCCAGGATCAGCCCCTCATTTGACGGCACATTCGCGCTCTCTTTCACCGACTGCGTTTGAATCGACATCTTCTCCACCGACTTCAGCGGATTGATCAAATGAATCCCTTCGCTGAGCGTCTGGCCCGTGACTCTGCCGAACAGCGTCAGTACCCCGACATGTCCTGTCGGAATCGACACCACGCTGGCAAACACCAGGATCACCAGGAGAAATAAACCGAATATTCGCAAGATCCGGGGAACGAATCTGCTGAAGCTCGGCATCGCCGGCAAGTGTCCGCCCAGATCAAAATCTTTTGCTGTATTGACCATCGCTTACCTCCGTTTTTGCTGCCGCCGCACCTGTACTCTCCTTCTGTTTGTACTACGCGAAATTCTCCGCTTTTGTTACTTCTCTACTCCAGCTTCCAATCCGCCAACAACTCCTTCCTTTCTGAACCGCAGAGTCTTTCTCTGCTCCCGTCATACCTTGCCGGTGATCTTTGTCCATCCGCAATCCAACACTGTCTCGATCGATCCCAAAACAAAAGGGCCGCAAGCTTTCGCTTCCGGCCCGGCCCTTAAAGTTTTTCCCTCGCGCTAAATCTCCACCAGCCCCTTCTCCAAAATCTCCTCGTCGCTCAACCATAGATCCGGAATATTCGCCGAGCCCAGCCTCAGGATGTCCTCCAGCGCGCCGCGCGCTTCCCGCAGCCGGAAGTCCACGCCAATCTTTTCCAGCAGATCGATCAGCGCCTGCGCTCCCTCGGCCAGCATCGCCCTCGGGCGCACTCCCGTGCGGTCCAGCCGGTGGTAGGTCACGATGTAGAAGGCGTTCAATGCTGCGCCGTGCCGCACGATGTGCAGAAACCCTCGTGTCTTCGGCTGCTTCGACGCCAGTTTTGCGGCTAGTGCGGATCCGGCCGGGAGTGCGCTCATCGCGTTCTCTCCTTTTCCCTTTCCCGCATCAACTGCATCCGCTTGTGCTCCCGCAATTCTCGCACTTGTAGCACCCGCCGTTCGGCACCATCAGCATGCCGCACTCCGAGCACGTCGGTGCTCCTTCGTACATGTCCCGCGGCGATGTGCTCACCGGCTCGCTCCTGCGTGGCGGCGCTGGCATCGGCACCGTACTGTTCACCAGCGTTCCGGCAATGATCGTGCCTTCCGCTGGATGCGCTCCGTTCAACTTCAGGTATTCCGACGAAATAAATCGCCCGCCCAACCACCTCGCAATGTAGTCCAACACCGACGTGGCGAACCGGATATTCGGATTCGCCGAGATGCCGCTTGGCTCAAACCGCGTATTCACCAACTTGTCCACGAACGCCTTTAGCGGCACGCCATATTGCAAGCCCAGCGAAATCGTCAACGCCAATCCGTCCATCACGCCCGAGAGCGTCGACCCTTCCTTGGACATCTTGATGAAGATTTCGCCCGGACGTCCATCTGGGTACATGCCGACGGTGAGGTATCCCTCATGGCCGCCCACGCTGAACTTGTGCGTCACGGAGTCCCGTTCCACCGGCATTTTTTCGCGTACCATGCGAGGAGGAAACAGTTCGCGCTGCTCCGGTTCTGCCCCCGCCTCCGCCTTCTTCTCTTCCTTCTTGTTCCCGGCGGCGTTCAGAGGTTGCGAGCGCTTCGAATTGTCGCGGTAAATCGCCACCGATTTCAGCCCCAGCTTCCACGACTCAATATACGCGTTCATGATGTCTTCGATCGTCGATTCTTCCGGCATGTTGATCGTCTTGCTGATCGCTCCCGAAAGGAACGGCTGCGCCGCGGCCATCATCTTCACGTGGCCCGTCCACGCGATTGACCGCCCGCCCGACGTCGCCAGCGAGCAGTCGAACACCGGCACGTGCTCTTCCTTCAGGAACGGCGCCCCATCGATCTTTCCATTCTTATCGATGTAGCTCACGATCTCGCTCGTCTGTTCCGGCGAGTACCCCAGCTTCATCAGCGCTTGCGGCACGGTGTTGTTCACGATCTTGATCACGCCACCGCCCACCAGCTTCTTCAGCTTCACCAGCGCCAGGTCCGGCTCAATCCCCGTCGTGTCGCAGTCCATCATGAACCCGATCGTTCCCGTCGGCGCCAGCACCGTCACCTGCGCGTTCTTGTATCCGTGCTTCTCGCCCAGTTCCAGCGCGTTATCCCACGCTTCCTGGGCGCCCATGTACAGCTCCGTCTGCACGTGCTCCGGCTGGATCCCGCGCATCGCGTCGCGGTGCATCCGGATCACGTCCAGCATCGCCTCTCGATTCACCTCGAACCCCGGGAACGCACTCAACTGCTCCGCAACGCGCGCCGACTGCGCGTAGGCCTCGCCGCACATTAGCGCGGTGACCGCCGCCGCCACGTCCCGCCCTTCATCGGAATCGTATGGCAACGCCATCGACATCAGCAGCGCCCCCAGGTTCGCATACCCCAGCCCCAGCGGCCGGAAGTTGTGCGAATTCTCCTTGATCCTTTGTGTTGGGTAGCTGGCGTTATCCACCAGAATTTCCTGCGCCGTGATCGTTACGTCTACCGCGTGCTTGAACGACTCCACGTCAAACTGTCCGTTCGGCCCCAGATATTTCATCAGGTTCAACGAAGCCAGGTTGCACGCCGTATCGTCCAGGAACATATACTCGCTGCACGGATTGCTCGCGTTGATTCGCGCTGTGGTCTTGCAGGTGTGCCAGCGGTTCACCGTCGTGTCGAACTGCATCCCCGGATCCCCGCAATGCCACGTCGAATCCGCGATCTTGAGCAGCAACTCCCTCGCGCTCAGCTTCTCGTTCGGCTTCCCGTCCGTGACGTTCTTCGTCCACCAGTCTTTGTTTTCTTCCGCCGCGCGCATGAATTCGTCCGTCACGCGCACGGAGTGGTTGGCGTTCTGGAAGAAGACCGAGCTGTACGCTTCGCCGTCGATCGAGGAATCGTATCCCTGCTCGATCAGCACGTGCGCTTTTCTCTCTTCCCTCCTCTTGCACTCGATAAACTCCACGATGTCCGGATGGTCGATGTTCAGAATCACCATCTTCGCCGCGCGCCGTGTCTTTCCGCCGCTCTTGATCACCCCCGCGAATGCGTCAAACCCCTTCATGAAGCTCACCGGCCCGGACGCAATTCCCCCGCCCGAAAGCGTCTCCTTGCTGCCCCGCAGCGTCGAAAAGTTCGTCCCGGTTCCCGAACCCCACTTGAACAGCATTCCCTCGGTCCGCGTCAGCCCCATGATCGATTCCATGCTGTCGTGCACTGAGTTGATGAAGCACGCTGAGCACTGCGGCTTTGCCTGCACGCCGACGTTAAACCACACTGGCGAATTGAAGCTCATTTTCTGTTCCACCAGCAGGTGCGTCAGCTCGTCCCGGAACGCCTCCCGCGACGCCGCATCCGCAAAATATCCGCCCTCTTCCCCCCAGCGCACAACCGTGTTCACCACCCGGCTGATCAGTTGCTTCACCGAGCCTTCGCGCTCCGGCGTCTCCTGCTTTCCGCTGAAGTATTTGCTGGCCACGATATTCGTCGCCGTCTGCGACCAGCTCCTCGGCACCTCCACTCCCTCCTGCTTGAATATCGTCACGCCCTTTTCGTTCCCGATCAGCGCCGTGCGCCGTTCCCATTCCACCTTGTTGAACGGCGAGATCTTTCCCTCGGTGAAATATCGCTCAAATACCAGTCCGTTCTCCGCGCCTGTGCTCTTCACTGCTTTCGCCGCCTCCACCGATTTCCCATTTAATGCCGGCCTCGCCGTTGCCATTATGGTTCCTCCCCGCTCCAGGTCCCCTTGCTCTGAGCGGGGAACCTTTATATTTTACTTCCCTGCTTTGCAGGGGCGCAGGGCTTCACTTGAGCCTTGCCGCTCTCAGATTCCGGGTTACGTGGAAGCGGTCCGTTCGCCAAAAAAAGAAAAAGCCAATGCGCTGCTCCTTGCCGGTGATATCCACGCGGCCGAACAGCTTCACTCCGCGCCTACTCTAACAACTGCGCGGAGCCTGCACTTCGCGCTTGTTTTTTTCGGTGATCACGGGCTGGCTGCGTGGGTTCTGCCGGTCCAAGAAACTGCCCCGACTCGGACCGTCTGGCGCTTCCACGTCCCCCGCATCTGGAATCGCAGTATCAATCCGTGTGCCGTGCCTGTCAAGAGAAAATCGCAAAATCTAGATAACTTTTTCTTTCTATGCCTATATCTTGTGGTGCTGTTTCGCTCGCAGTCCCTCTCCCTTTCTCCTTTTCCTTCTCGCCTCTTCCTCCTAAACTCTTTCTTGCCAATTCGCTATGCGATTTCTTTCGCTCCTCTTCGCTCTCTCCTTTCCTTTCCTCTCTTACTCCGTTCCGTTGCGCCAATCGCCTGCTCTCGACACTTCTTCCTCTCCTCCCGCCGCCCAAAAAATCTCTCTCCCTGGCATTTCCAACGCCGGAAAAGTTTCCGATCATCTTTTTCGCGGCGCGCAGCCGCATCTTTCCGGTCTTGCCGAACTCAAAAAACTCGGCATCACCACCATCGTCGATCTGCGCGGTGAATTTCCCCACACGCGCGATCAGGAGCGCCTCCAGGCAGAATCCCTCGGCATTCACTTCGTTTTCCTTCCCGTCGGCGGCTTCTCCACTCCCAGTTCCGCTCAACTCGCTGAATTTTTCGCTCTCCTTCGCGAAGTTCCTCCTCAGAAAATTTTTGTCCACTGCGAATTTGGCGAAGACCGCACAGGTGTCTTCATCGCTTCCTACCGCATCGCCTTCGATCACTGGTCTTCCGATCAAGCCTTATCGGAAATGCTCGCTTTCGGTTTCCATCGTTCCTGGCACCCATCCATGGTCTCTTTCGTCCGCGCTCTCCCCGGCCGTCTCCACTCCGATCCCCTCCTCAAATCCGCCCTGGCCAACTAAATCCGCATTCCTCGCAAGAACCTGGCCTGTCTGTGCCCTCTGTGCAGGAGCGGCTTTATGCCGCCTTCCGGGTTTGTCAAGGCACGGGCCTTCCTAAACCCTTTCTCATCGTTCCCTCCCAGTACCTTCGTACCCGTCTCAACGTGACTCTTGCTTCATTCCATTCCCCTTCTCCTCCCTCTATCTTTAGCTTTCGCGCCGGTCCGTATCGGCGCACGGAGGAGATCTCTACCTTGCAAGTCGGCCGCTACCAGGTTCTCGAAACCCTCGGCACGGGTGCCCACAGCCGCGTCGTTCGCGCTCATGACCCTCTCATTGATCGTTCCGTGGCCATCAAGCTCTTCTCCCCGGAACTCGCCCGCGGTGAGGCGCGCAACCGCTTCCTTCGCGAGGCCCGCGTGGTCGGCAAGCTCTCCCATCCTTCGATCATCACCATTCACGATATGGGCATCGAGGAGTCCACGCAAACTCCTTACCTGGTCATGGAATTGGTCGAAGGCCAGTCCATCGAAAAAGCCGTTTCCAAGGGCAGCATTCCCTTTCCCACCGCTTGCGAATGGGCCGCCCACGTTGCCGTCGCTCTCTCCGTCGCGCACCGTCGCGCCGTCATGCATGGCGACGTCAAGCCCGCCAACATCCTTATCACCAACGAAAATCGCGTCAAACTCACGGACTTCGGCATGGCGCGTCTTGCCAGCCACCAAGGCGCCGATTCCTCCGTCCGTGGCACTCCCGCCTATTGGTGCCCCGAACAGATTCTCGGCCGCGCTCAGGACACCCGCTCCGATCTCTTCTCTCTCGGCATCGTCCTCTACGAAATGCTAACCGGTCTGAATCCCTTTGGCGGTGATTCCATCTCCGCCGTTTGCAACCGTATCCTCTCGTCCACTCCTCTCCCGCCCTCTCGCTCCAATCCTTCGATCCCCGCGACCCTCGACGACATTGTCGCCTCCTGCCTCACCAAGGAGCCGCAACTTCGCATCGCGACCGCTGAGGCCCTGGCGGATCAGCTCTTCCCTCTTGCCCGCCGCACGGTTTCTACGCCGCAGCCGGTCGCGAGTCCCGAACTTTCACTGCGCTCACGCGCCGCCCGCCTGCTGCGCTCCGCCTAGCCCGCCTCCAGCCGCCGTTGATTCCCTCTTTAATTTCAACCTATTTGTAGCGGCGGTCTAGCCCACCAGCTCGGGTTCGCCTTTTTGGAGTGCGCACGGCGTTCGAAAGCTCACGCCGCCCCCAACTTTCGAAAGCTCTCAGGTCCGCACCGTTGCGGCAAAAAATAACTCTCAAGAAATCTTCAACCTGCAATGCTCTTCCCAATAGGGGAAAATTCCCTCTTATTCGAATATTAGTTGGTTATATATTTATTTAATAATGTCGGCGCGCCGACATTCTGCCGACAGGATTCCGTGGCATGTTCGGAATAGGCAGCCGTCCCCGCTCCCAGTTCCTTACTTCTATACTTCTTTGCTTCTCCACTTCTTACTCATATCTCAGCGCTTCCACCGGATCCAGTTTTGCAGCTTTCATCGCCGGCCACACGCCAAAGATCAAGCCGATGCTCACGCTGACAGTCAGGCCCGCGGCTACCGCCCACAGTGGCACTACGCCGGGCCAATCCAGCGTCTCGCGAATCACGAATACCAACAAGAACGTCAGCACCAGTGCGATCACCCCGCCGGCTCCCGTCAGGGTCATGGCTTCAAGCAAGAACTGCCAGTTAATGTCCTTGCGCTTCGCGCCGATGGCTTTGCGCACGCCAATCTCCCGCGTGCGTTCGGTCACGCTGACCAGCATGATGTTCATCACCCCGACGCCCCCAATCAACAACCCAATGGAGCTCAGAACGATCATCGCCAGGTACACCATCGTCACAATGTTGTGAAACTCCGCCACTTCCTGTTCCGCGGTAGCGATTGAAAAATTGTCTTTCCCCCCGGACGGAACGTTTCTGCGCCGCTCCAGCACATCTCGAATCTCGTCCACCGCCTCGTCCAGTTTTTTCGGGTATCCTTGGATCCGCATGTCGATTTCGTCCGCGGTGGGATAGACCTTCCTAAACGTACTAAACGGGATCAGCACGCGCCGGTCTTCATCGCCCATGCCGAATCCGCCCTTGGGTTTTTCCACCACACCCACGACCTGGAAGTCCGAGCCGTCTATCATCACGTCCTTGCCGATGGGATGTCCCTCCGGAAACAAAACCGGCGCGACATTTTCGCCCAGCATGACGACCTTCTCTTTGTGCAGGTCGTCACCTTCGCTGATGAACCGTCCTTCCAAGGTCGCTGCATTCGCATACACCGTGCCGAAATTCGGTTGCACTCCGCGAAAATCTATGGCCGACACCGACCCGGCTTTCGTACGCACCGTATGGACATGGTCCCAATCCGTCATGAGGAAGACAGTCACATTCTTCACTGCGGGGCAAGACGCCTGAATGGCTTTGGCGTCTTCCAGAGTTAGCGGTTTCCGCTGGCGCTCTTCCAGCGGCGGCGGACCCCCATGGCGTCCCTGGTCCCACTTGGTGACAAAGGCAGTGTCCGCGCCGTACTGGTTGATGTTTTCCTGGATCTTATGATCGAAACCAGTGAGCAGCGCCGCCACCAGCATGATCACGCTCACTCCCAGCACCACGCCAAACACCGTCAGCGCGCTGCGCAGTTTGTGCGCCCGCAGCGTGTCCATCGCCTGCTTCAGGTTTTCTCCGTACGCCTGTGCCATGCCCGGCCTCTATCCGTCTGCCCGCAATGCTTCAATCGGATCCAACTTCGCGGCACGCATCGCCGGGAAAATTCCAAAGAACAACCCCACAGCGGTGGCCACGCACAGCGACAGAATCACCGCCGTCAGCGGCGTCTCCATGGGGAAGGAAAATACATGCTTCACAAAAAAGACGGCCGCGTAGGCCCCGATAATACCAATGAATCCGCCCGCGGCGGCCAGCACCGCCGACTCCGTCAGGAATTGCAGCAAGATGTGTTTCTTGCGCGCTCCCAGGGAGCGGCGTAATCCAATCTCGCGCGTGCGTTCCGTGACGCTTGCCAGCATGATATTCATGATCACGATCCCGCCCACCACCAGGAATATGCTCACAAGCGCCATGGCAACAACTTCAAGGTTCCCCGTCAGGTCGTGCCACAGCGCCATGATTGAATCCGAACCCACGATGGCGAAGTTGTCGGGAGCGTCATTCGGCAGGTGCCGCCAGGCCCGGAACAACATGCGTGCTTCGTCTTCACTGGCTTCCATCAATTCGGCGTTGGGCGCTTGCACAAAGATCGATACCCAGTCTTTACTTGTATGCCAGCCACCTTTGCGGTAGGTGTTGATGGGCATGATCATGTAATTGTCCTGGGACTGTCCAAAGGCGCTCCCCAAGGGTTCCGCCACGCCGATTACTTCGTAGGTGTGCGTTTGCACGCGGATGGTTTTGCCGAGCGGGTCCACGTTTGGAAAAAACTTGTTCACCAAGTCCGGCCCGATGAAAACGACTTCGGAGCGGTGCTCGTCGTCCGCTTGCGTAATGAATCGCCCTTGCGCGACATTCAAGTTGCGGATATCCGCAAAATTCGCCGACGTCCCCATCATTTGCGTGTTTTCCATGATGGCATCGCCGCTCTTGGTTTGGAGGTGGCGGTCTTCCTCCGCAGCCACCGCGGTGGCGAGTTTCATGCTGTCCCGAAGCCGCTCGTAATCCTCCATGCTGATCGTCGGGCGCCTTTGCGCCTTGAACCAATCGTCTTGACTGGTGATGATTCCGAGGCGGTCGACGATGAAGTCGTTGGCGCCGAGATTCGCGACCCGGGTGGCCACGTACAGATTCAGGCCCGCAATCACGCTCATGACCGTGACCAGGACCATGACCGCCAGAATGACTCCAAGGAGCGTCAGAAAGCTGCGTAATTTGTGCGCGCGAAGCGCGTCCAAGGCGAGTTTCAGCGTCTCACCGAACGTCCGCCACTCGCGCCGGTACCGCTCCATCCGGGAAATGGATTCCCCAGTGGCTCCGGTCAGCGGCGGTGTTGCTGTTAATCCCTCCAGGGGCCCCAATCCCATGCTGTTCTCCGACACTTACTAAGACGATACCGCGCCCGGGTTTGTTTCCCTTTCACCGGTTTATCTCGCACGTTAATCGCACGGCAGCCTGGTCTCTCTCCCATCGTGCAGCAGCTATCCTGCGGGTTTTGAAGGTCGCGCAGGCCGGCTTTGCATTCCGCCTAGCCTGTGTATACTCTCATAAACTTGGGGGTGGGGCGAGTCGCGCAAGCACGGCTGCATCGTTTCTTGTGAAACAACCACGGACGCTCGGCCCCTCATTGGACATATGTATTTTTTTTCAGCAACTTACGTGGAGCGAGGATCAGCGCGTTCGCCGCGCAGAATCCCTTCTACACTTCCCGGTTTCTTATTTTGCCTGCTGCTTCTCGCAATGCCCGCCGCAGCACAAGAGCTCTCCCCAAGCACTTCCTCCACAGGACCAAATGGCCTTTTTGACCGCGTCATCGCCAATCAGAAGCAGAGCGAAACGCTCTTGGGGCAATACGAATGCATCCAGCGCATGGAGAAGCGCAGAACCAGCGGCGACCACAATCCTCCGGACACGAAAGTGTTGCGTGCTTTTCCTGTCGGCACGGGCATGTACAAGATTGCACTCTCCGGCGATGCCAGGCCGGTCACCCCGGAAAGCTACCGAGGCGACCTCGAGAAGCTGGAAAAGTATCTTGTCTGGGTCGTGCAAGACGGCTCCGCCCAGAAAGAAGCTTATGCGAAGGCGGAACGCAAACGGAAGGAGCGGTTCGAGCTGATCGAAGCGACCCACCAGGCCTTTCTCTTCACCTTTGTGGGCAAGGAAACGCGCGGCGACCGCATACTGCTCCGCTACTCCATGACGCCCAATCCTAATTACAAACCTACGTCCCGCAACACAACCCTCTTCACCAAGGTGAGCGGAACAATCTGGATCGACGAACAATCTTCCCAATTGGCCAAGGTTGAGGGCAACGTAACCGAAGATATTTCCCTCGCCCTGTTCCTTGCCAAAGTTTACAAGGGCAGCCACTTCATGCAAGAACGCTACGAAATCGCACCGGGGATTTGGGAACCCAGCTTTGAGCAGTACGATTTTGACGGCCGGAAATATTTGTTACCCTTCTCCATCCACGAGCGGGCCTTTTTCACCAACTACAAACGCGTCGGGCCGCCGCAAGAGGCCGTCGGAGTGGTACGTAGTGAATTGAACAAGCTGCGCGCAGAGCAACCCTCGCCGTAAAACTTCCTCAGCTAGAATGGATTTAGAGTACTAGTACCTTACCGCCCGTCCGGAGGCTTGCTTTATGTTTAGTCGGCTCCTTCCCTTCATTTTTGTTCTCACAATCTCGGCGCTTCCTTGCCTGGCTCAGACCCAGGACGCTCCTCCCGCGCAAGGCTCGAGTCCTGCAGCAACTTCTGCTTCGTCCAACTCGGCTCCCGTGGCGCAGAAAAAAGTCTGGACCAATGAGAATCTTCCCGAAGCCAAGACTGGCGTATCGGTCTTCGGCGACAAGCGCAACAAGAACTACCACATGACCCCCGACCCGCCTGCGGACCCCGCGCAAATCAAGAAAAGCCTCGAGAAGCTACAGGGGCAGCTCGACGACGTGATCAAGAAACTGAAAACCTACAAGGAGTTCCAGGACGGTGAAGCGGTCTCCAAGGGGGAACGCGATCTCGACAAGTCCTACAGCCGCACGCCCGTGGACCAGCAAATGGTCAAACTCCTCGAAAAAAAGAAGGATCTCGAAACGCAGATCGGAGATCTCGTCGACGACGCCCGCAAAAAAGGTGTCGATCCCGGGCAATTGCGATAAGAGGAGAAGCTCATGAAACTCACTGCCGTGTGCCTAAGTTCGTTTTTGCTACTCGTGGCGTTGCCCTGCGTGGCACAGTCGCAGGACGCCGCCAGCGGATCATCGGGCAGTGCAAAACCCGCCTCATCACCGGCGAACGCGCAGACCAACGCCTCCATGGACAAAACCAATACCTCCGCCGAAAAGACCCAAACCTCCATGGACACAAAGAAGCCCAAGAAAATCTGGACCAACGATGAAATCGGATCCGTCAAGGGAACTATTTCGGTCGTGGGCGATGACCATCCGTCCTCCGGAAGCAGAGGAAACTATGAGAGAGCCACTAGCGACGGCCCGGATGATGCTCGGCAAACCCAAATTGAGAACTATCGCGACCAGGTTCACGATCTCCAGGCGCAGATCGATGCCACCGACAAGCGCATCGCCCAATTGAAAAATTTCAAGGCCGAAGATAGCAGCCCCTCCGGCGGAATCAAGCCCTACCAGGGTTACGACATGGTTCCGCTCGAGGAACAGGTGAAACAGCTCGAAGAGAAGAAAAAGCAGCTGCAGGCGAAGTTGGACGACGTGGAGAGCGAAGCCCGCAAGAATGGGATCGATCCGGGCGATTTGCGCTAGTCGCCGACGGCCAGTCCGGCTCCGTACTTGCCTTTCAAGCCAAAATTACCCGCAAGCGAAGCAGCGCCCCTCGCGCAGTGCTGCCTTCCTCTGAGATGACGATCTTGCTGTGCTGCTGCGTTACTTCTTGGCGCCTTGGGTATCCGCAGGCTTGCCTGCGGCCATTGCCTTTGCCGCAGAACTGAGCGTGACAGTGTCTTGCGGCATCGCGGAGGACTTCGACGGAGGAGCAGGAGTTTGAGAGCGGGCTGACGTTTCAGAGTGGTGCGGTGCGGGGCTGCTTTGGACGGGATTGGTTTTCATACCTCACCTCCTGTGAGTTATCGGCTCATAATCAAATTACTTTAGGGAATTTTTTCGGCTGGGCATTGTTTCCTACACGGTCCCATCGGCCAGGCTAGAATCTTCTAATCCAAACCGCGTAGCGAACCAGCGATCGCCCGGAAGAAGAATCATCCCCCGCCGATCCCGGGCCTGTATACGTATATTCAACTGAATCCGGAGAGCCCGGCGCGCACGTGCGCGAAAAAACTTCGCGCGCAAGCAGAACAGCTACGCATGAGCTCCCCGGGAGGGCCGGTTTCCGCCAATAAGTAATCGCAAGCGGGAGTGCGATAATTTTTGAGGGGGATCAGCGTCCCCCGTGGCCTGCTGTGGTTTCATCCACCGCGTCGTACACGTAGCGCACCGAAACCGGGTGGTTGCCATTCTTATCGCTCAAGTGCACGGTTTCGATGAGCTGTTTCCCATCCGAAGAGAGTTCGAAGGTGCGGCTGAGCTTGCCGCCGCGCGCTCCCTTTTCATCGGTGACCAGGTTGGCGCCGTCCCAATGCGCGGCAATTTCCTGATAGCTCGAGTCTTTCTCCTTCTGCAATTTGCGCCCATCAGTGAAAATGGCAACCCGATGCTGGCGGTCGTCGGACAGAAGAACCTCGGGATCATTGTCAGAATTCTGTGACAGTTTGATTTCGCGCGGCGGATTCACAATGTCCCCCATGCGGTCGGATTCGTCACCGCGACTTTGCGGGTAGCTCGGCCCACCATAAGGGTGGTTGCCCATGGGACCGCCGGGCCAGGCGCCGCCCACGCGAGGTCCGCCGTCCCCGCGATTGGTGTTCTCGGCTTCGCGCTCCTGCCGCAATTTCGCGCGGCCGTCGTCGCTTTCGTCCTTGTTGAATTTCCATGGGCCCAAAATGTTTTTGCGCGGCTGCACTTCGGGCTTTTTCGGTGCTGGCGGAGGAACACTGGCCGAAGTGGTCCCTTCTGGCGGCGGAGTCAGGGGGCCCGGCGGCGCCTG